>Ga0163150_10000344_pt1 | contig 86830 bp, 59 predicted proteins | sample OliLakLV19P2IB_FD_148628 | JGI IMG/M metagenome (GOLD analysis project Ga0163150, IMG submission 148628) | Freshwater microbial mat bacterial communities from Lake Vanda, McMurdo Dry Valleys, Antarctica - Oligotrophic Lake LV.19.P2.IB | ecosystem: Environmental > Aquatic > Freshwater > Lake >... | reverse complement strand
TGGCTCAAAGCCGCGTCGCCGAAGTTGGTGCCGCCGCTGGACCGGCTGGCCATTGGAGGGGGTATGATCTGAGGAAACGGGGGCGCGCCCCCCGGAAAATCAGCGCGCTACTTCGGAGTTCGGGTTCAATGGGCAACACGCCCGTGCCACCCCTCCGATTGCAGAAGGGTGTGATTAGAAGTGGCGATCAGGAGCGCGGGCGTCCCGCCCGCCTGAATGGAACCACGAGCCGTTCCGTCCCGAACGTGTGGGAGGCTGGAAACGTTCCGCGCCCTCCGGCGGGCGAGACGCCCGCGCTCCTGCCTGGTGCCCGCCACTTCTAATCACACCCCTTGCAGAACGGTGCCTTGCCCAATCCCCAAAAAGTGCCGATACACAGGTATGCCAAGCTTTCAGCAGGCACGGGCCGGGACTGGACGACCTTGTGTCCGGGCGGAAACGAACGCCGTGATGCGTGCTAGACAAATGTGTTCAAAATTAATTAAAAAAAGTTTGACACCCCTCGCCCGCTTTGTGAAGTTCGCCCCACACACAGAACAAACAACAATAAATAAACAAATGAGAACGAAAACACTTCTATTTACCGCCGCTGTCATCGCGTCGGGATTCACCGCAGCTACGGCACAGTCCGTATATTCGGTGAATGCGGTTGGCTACGTGAATGTAGGTCTGCTTCAGGGGTTTAATTTGATTTCCAACCCGCTGAACACGACAAATAACTCTCTGGAATCCCTTTTCCCGTCGGTTCCTGACTTCACCACTTTCTATAAATGGGATGAAAACGCCCAGACATTTAGCCAGATCGCGACCTATTTTTTTGGTTGGGATCATCCGGAGTATGTTCTGAATCCTGGTGAGGGTGCCTTCCTTGAAGTTCCATCGCCTGTCACTATTACATTTGTCGGTGAAGTATTGCAGGGGAATTTGACGAATCAAATTCCTTCAAATTTCTCCATCAAATCCTCTAAGGTTCCGCAGTCCGGGCTCATCACTACTGACTTGGGTTTGGTTGCTAATGACTTTGATACCCTGTACAGGTGGAATCCTGCCGCGCAGGGGTATACTTCGATTCACACCTACTTCTTTGGTTGGGACTCGGAGCCGACGATTGCAGTTGGTGAAGCATTTTTCTTCCAAACAACGACCGCAAATTCTTGGAACCGTACATTCTCAGTGAACTAAATTCAAAAAAACCCTAATCAAACTCAACAAATGAAAAAAATACTACTCGGGCTTGCCGTCATCGGGATAACAGCCTCCGTCTTCGCTCAGGGGACTATCAACTTCTCAAGTTTGGTTGCTCCAGGCAACTCTAGGGGAACCAATCAAACTCTCTCTACTGGTGGCACTGGTACGGGATTAGCCAGTGGAGCATCGTTCTTGGCGCAACTGTATGTTGGCGCTGCAGGTGTTAGTGATCCGACATTGCTTAGTACGAACAGTGGAGCAGGTCCGGCAATTTTCAACACTGGAGGGCAGGCGGGCTATTTCGCTGGTGGCCCGCGGACTCTTGCAGGTGTCGCTTTAGGCGCGACGGTTACTGTCCAGATTCGTGCTTGGTCCTCAGCCTTTCCATCTTGGGAAGCTGCTCCTATAACGGAGCGCACGGCCCTTTCTGGAGCTTTTGCGCCCAATCTCATCCAAATCGTAACGGGCGGAGGAGGCACACCTGCTGGACCTCCGGCTGCCTTGACCGGCTTGACGCCTTATGTTATCGGCGTGACCATCCCAGAACCTTCAAGCATCGCTCTCGGTCTGCTCGGTCTCGGAGCTATCGCTCTCTTCCGCCGCCGGAAGTAAGCATCGCCTGTTAATTCTCAAGAGGCCGCCTCGAAAGAGGCGGCCTTTTTGTTCAAAGAGTTGACACCCTTCGTTGCTCAACTTAAACCACCGCAGTCTTTTTTAGCGCGTTCGTCTATCGGCTAGGACATGGCCCTCTCAAGGCTGAAAGACGGGTTCGACTCCCGTACGCGCTACCAGTTTGTTCCGAATCTCGAATGCCGATGCGCCCGTTTCAAATCATTTTCAACCCGACTAGTGCAGGAGAGCTTTCCCGCATGCCCAAAGACTTGCAGCTCGACATCCTGGGTGAGTTTCGCGGCTTGCCCCAAGAGGTGATGAGCACCGAGCTGGAGCGCTTCGGCAAGCTGGAGCGCACCGGTCGAACGATGCACCGTTTCCGCCTCGGCGATTACCGGGTCTATTTCGAGAGGCACGAACTCGGCGTGCTCGTCCACCGCATCCTGAGCAAGAACACCCTCAAAGATTTCCTCTTTCGCTCCAGCCTGCCCACCGGCGAGGACGAAGCCTTGCAGGAAAATCCAAAATTCTGGGAACTGATTGAAACCGCCCGCACGGAAACCGCAAAGCATTGATCCCAACTCCGAAATAGAAATGGAGCGCGCCCGCCCCGGGCGCAGTTTTCCGCGCCCTCGCGGAAAACCGTGAGGCGCACGAAAACGTGCAGCTCAAAATGGATTTAGCGCCAACCAAAGTGCGGAACGCGAGGCACCTTCCGCCACGCCCGAGGCGGGCGTGCTCCCGAATTTCGCGAGTTCGGGTCGAGCAATTACCCCACATCCTCACCCAACTCGACGTTCCAGTAGGCCAAATCCAAGAAGTGCTTCCAGCTATCGTGGTGCGTTCCCAGACTCACCTGCACGAACGGACGCCACTTGGGCCGCTTGGGCTTCCGAATCAGCCGCAGCGCGGCCTCTGATGGCGTGTGGTTCGCCTTCTTGGTGTTACACGCGATGCACGAGCAAACAATGTTTTCCCACGTCGTGGGCCCGCCCCGGTCTTTGGGAATCACATGATCCAAATTCAAATCCCGGCGCTCAAAAACCTTCCCGCAATACTGACAGGTGTTCCGGTCGCGTTCGAAAATGTTGTGCCGCGTGAATTTAACCTCTTTTTTTGGCAGGCGGTCGAACAGGGAGAGCAGGATGACGCGCGGCACGCGAATCTTCAGTGAGATGGTGTGAATGCTTTCGTCGTGCGGTTGCTGCGCCGAGAAATCCCTCCACTGCGAAAAGCTGAACGTGTTGAAGGAGCCGTCATCGCTGTTCATGACCACTTGGGCGTGCCCTTCAAACAGGAGGCTCAAGGCGCGACGTACGGTGCAAATGTTCACCGCCTGCCAGAGGCGGTTCAGCACCAGGACATGTTGGTTCAAATGTGAGGTCATGTCGGCGACAACGGCGCGGAACGTATCACAGCCGTTTGAAAAGTGTCAATTGGCGCTGTAAATACGGGTGCGATTGGCGCGCATCTCAGTTTTTTGCCAGGTCGAATGAGGTGGGGGAAGAGCAAGGACCAGCGCGCGTTGCGCCAGAAGGTTTCCAGACATAACAAGCCTTCATCACTAGCCCAGGCCCGCAGCGCAACGCTTCGGCGTGGAGTTGTTCGCGCAGGCCATCAATCCCCTGGCGCTTGGCGAGAATGCCCCGTTCGGTGATGACGGGTCGCCCGCCTGCGGGTGTGGCCGCGATGGTCAATTCAGTAGGGCGTGTTTCAGACCGGTCGTAGTCATGCCCTGAGCTGACACTGCCCTCCAAGAAACCGAGATGCGCGCGTGCGATTTGAAGGCGGGCAGGGAGTCAGGCTTCCAGCCTGACGTGGAGGGCTGGCGTCGCGCCGCCCGGAGAGAGCGCCGAAATTCGCCGGGACCTTGAGAATGACCACACTCCTTCCTCCGTGCCAGACGCTCGCCTCCACCTCCCCACCAATTCCAATCACGCCTGTGGGAACGGGCACCCTCGGCGCACCGCAAATTCTCTGCGGCTGATAATATGATGGGGTGACGTGGGTTAGCATCGATGACTGGACATTCGCGCCGAAACTTTCCATCCTCTGCGGATGAAGAAATCCGCCGCACGCACTTCCGATCAACAACCACTGCTCAACGGCGTTCAAATCCAGCTCCTGGCCCCGGAGGATTTGGCCCGCGCCGATCAACTGCTCGACCAACATCATTATCTCGGCTCGCTCCGGCCCGTCGGGGAGCGCCTCCACTACGCGGTGACCGACGCCCACGGCGCCTGGCTGGGCGTGCTCGTCTTCTGCGCCGCCGCCCGCCGCCTGCGGCCCCGCGACCAGTGGATCGGCTGGTCCGATGAACAACGCCGCCGCCGCCTGGCGCTGGTCGTCAGCAACACCCGCTTCCTCCTGTTGCCCGACAAGACCGTGCCCAACCTCGCTTCGAAAACCCTGCGCCTCGTGCTGGCCCGGCTCTCGGCCGACTGGCAGCACCGCTACGCCCACCCCGTGCTCCTGGTCGAAACCTTCGTGGACCCCGCCCGCTTTTCCGGCACCCTCTACACCGCCAGCGGCTGGAGCGAACTGGGTTCCACCGAGGGCTGCGGTCGTCACGCGCGCGACTTCTACGTCCGCCACAACCAGCCTAAACGCCTCTTCGCTCGCGAACTTTGCAAAAACGCCCGCCGCAGTCTCCAGGCCGAACACCTCAAGCCCAGTCTCGCCTCCGTCGAACAAAAAGTCCCGCCGCGCCCCACCCAAACCGCGCCCGAACTCAGATCCCTCCGCGCCCACTTCCAGGCCGTGCCCGACTATCGCGCCCGCATCGGCTGCTACCCGCTGTGGTCCTTGCTGACCCTCGTCGCCTGCGCCCACCTGGCCGACGCGCCACGCGGCCAAAAAGACCTCGCCGCTTTTGCCGGGCGCCTGAGCCAGCGCCAACGCGCCGCCCTGGGCATCCGCAAAAACCTCACCACCGGAAAGTATCCCACGCCCAGCCAGCCCACCTTCTGCCGCCTCTACGCCCGGGTGGACGCGCTCCAGATCGAACGCGCCGTCCTGGCCTTTCAACGCCAGGTGCGCGGCGATCCCCCGCCCGAGGAACTCATCGTGCTGGATGGCAAAGAGCCCAACCACACCCGCGGTCAAGCGGTCCTGACCGCCATCACCGTCCCCAGCCAACACTACTTGGGCAGCGCCATGGTCGCCGACAAATCCAATGAAATCCCCGCCGCCCGCGACCTCTTCCAACGGCTGGACCTGGACGGCAAACGGGTGAGCCTGGACGCCCTGCACACTCAGGCCGACACCGCCCGCGCCCTGGTGCTCGAACACGGTGCCGACTACCTCTTCACCGTCAAAGGCAACCAGCCCACCGTGCAGAAAAACCTCGAACGACTCGTCGCCACCCTGCCGGTGGCTTTTCCCCCCTGAGGGTTCAGCGACCCTGGCCCGCACCCACGAACGCAACAAGAGCCGCACCGAAACCCGCACGCTGCGCACCGCCACGATCACGCCCGAAGCCGCCGGCTTCCCGCTGGCCGCGCAAGCCGCGCGGCTGCGCCGTGAAGTGGACGGTCAGCAACCCGAGACCGTGACCCTGCTCACCAGTTGCCCCGCCCAAACCTTGAGCGCCACGCGCTGGCTGGAACTCAACCGGCAACACTGGGGCATCGAAAATGGACTGCACGCCCGGCTGGACGTCTCCCGCCGCGACGATGAGTGTCCGCTGCGAAGCCGCAACGCGGTATGGGTGCATGGCATATTTGCGCGCCTGGCCAACAGCCTGTTTCTGGAATGGCGCAGCCACCAAAAGAAACCGCAGCACAAGACCACCACCGACTTTGCCGCACGCATGGCCGCCGAACACGGACGGCGCGTGATGCTCGCCGTAACCAGCCGCCGCCCCAACCTCCGCTCCCCTTCGTGAATACGCCGTGCCCTCGGCGTCACGTGGAAAAACTCTTCTTTACTTCGTTTCACCCCGGCACAAAATCTCCCGCGATGAACGGAATGGATACGAATTGGTGGGGTGTTTACGCATTCCCGGTCGGCACATTGATTTGCTTCGGCCCCGTGCTGGTGGCTTGGATTCTGGCTTCCCGCAAGGATTCCGCGCCGGCTCCGCAGAAAAAAAAGCGCTAGTTAGATTCGCTAGCCTGCGCGGTTCATTCCTCTTTCCCACGCGCGCCGGTGTCCCCGGCGCAATTTTCTTTTCAACCCCGGCAGTAACAGCCTTTGCGGCCATTCCGTCCTCACGTTCCTTGAAGGCGTGGCGGCCGTGAGATTACGCTGCGACCCGTCAACGGTTTCACATGAATTTGCCGCCGCCCCTCAACGCCACGGATCGAGAATGCCTCGCGGCCTTCGGACGCGGGCGCGAGCCGGGCGCGCTGCGTCCCGTGGTCGGGCGATACCTCGGCTTCATCTATTCGACCGCTTTTCGGCGCACCCATTGTCCGGTGCGCGCGGCGGAAGTGACACGCGCCGTCTTCCTCGTGCTGGCCCGGCGCGCGCGCCGCTTGCGGAAGACGACTGTGCTCGCGGGCTGGCTGTTCCACGTCACTGCCGTCACCTGCCCGCGCGCGGGTGTGAAGTCCAAAAGAACGTGGCTGGGATTCCTCCGACGACCGCGCGAGGAACTTCCGCCCGAGACCGCGCTGTGGACTCGAATCAGCGCCGAGGTTGACGGCGCGCTGGCAGATTTGTCCACGAGAAGACGGAACGCCGTGCTGGTGCTCGCGTTGCTGAACTGGCCGCTGGAATCCGCCGCCCAAGTTCTCCGCACCTCGAATGCCCGCGCGCAGAAACGCGCCGCCGCCGGTCTGAAAAATCTCGCGCGCCAACTCAGCCGCCGCGCCACGCCTTTGGCCGCTTCATCGCTCGCGACCGTTCTCGCCACCGAAAGTTGCGCCACGCCGCGGCCCGCCGGACTGCTGGAGGAGGTGCTGGCGTCCATTGAAGAATGCGCTGGGCGCAGGCCGACGCTCCAACTCGCCCGACGCACCCTCAACACGCTGGCTTGGGCGCGTTGGCGACGGCGCGTCATCATTGGGGCACCCAGTTTCGTGCTCGCGCTGGTGATGCTTTTGTTCGGGGTGTGGAAGATCAGCGCGCGCGACGGTCACAGCCGGGCGTTCTCCACGTTCCTTGTCTGGTCCATGAAGAACAAGGCGCGGTCGAACCCTGAGATGGCGCAGCCCGCGCGTCCGTGGCCCACGAATCAGGCGGATCTCTCTCGCGCGCCCGGCGCCATTCAATCGTCTGCCGATCTCTACCAGACCACGAACCTCTGGCCGGCTCACTTGAAATTTTCCCGCGCGCAGTGGCAGGCCTTGCAGCCCAAACACATCGGCGCACTGCCGCACATCATGCAATCGAACGGCACGGTGCTGCTGCGGCATCCGGGCGCGCAGCGCAGCGGACTGGCGGGCGTGCTGGGCTACGATTTCGACTGGACGCACACGGAGTTCGAGTTCGATGGCCGCGGGTACACGAATGTTGCCGTGCGCCTGAAAGGCAACGGCACCTGGCTCGGCTCACTCATGGGCGAGAAGCGTTCGTTCAAAGTGGATCTCAACAAATGGGGCGCCGACCAGAAGCTCGGCGGCATGGACGAGTTCAACTTCCACAACCTCATCAACGACTATTCGTATCTGAGTGACGCGCTCTCGTGCGAATTCTTCCGCGCGGCGGGCGTGCCCGCGCCGCGCACGGCCTACGCGTGGCTGACCGTGAGTGTGGAGGCGAAATGGACGAACCAGCCGCTGGGCCTCTACGCGATGCTCGAGCCGGTGGACGGCGACTTCGCGCGCCGATGGTTCGGCTCGAAACAAACGCCCGTGTTCAAGCCTGTGACCTATGAGCTTTTCGAGGATCGCGGCGATGACTGGACGAATTACGCCGGCATTTACGATTTGAAAACGCAGGCCACGACCGCGCAGCAGCGCCGCGTGATGGATTTTGCCCGGCTGGTTTCGCACGCGGAGGACACGGAGTTCGCCGCGCGCGTCGGCGAATTTCTCGACCTCGAGGCTTTCGCGCGCTTTCTCGCCGGCCAGGTGCTGCTCTCGAACTACGACAGCTTTCTCGCGAACGGCCAGAATTTTTACGTCTATCTTGATCCGCGCTCGGACAAGTTCGGCTTCATCCCGTGGGACATGGATTTGTCGTGGGGCAGCTTCTTTCTGCTCGGTACGACGGAGCAGCGCGAGCAGGCCAGCATCTGGCATCCGTGGGTGGGCCGGAACCGTCTCCTCGAACGCGTGATCAAAGTGGAGGAGTTCCGCCGCCGGTACCGCGCGCGGCTGGAAGATTTTTCCGATCGCCTGTTCGTGGCGGAGAAATTGATCCCGCGAATTGATGAACTGGCGGCGTTGTTGCGCGGCCCGGTGGCGGCGGAATCGGATTTCCGGCTGCGGAAGTTTGAAGACTCGTTGCGCGAACAAAGATTAAAACCCGCGACCAAGCGCCGCCGTGCTGAGGAAGATCCGCCGCCGCACCAGATCAAAGTCTTCATCCAGCGCCGGGCCGCCTCCGTCCGGGCGCAACTGGATGGGAAGTCCAAGGGCGTGATTCTTCAACACAGCCCGCGATGAAGGAGCGCGGACCTCCAGGTCCGCCCGGTGTGTCGGCCGGAACGCGCAGACCTGGAGGACTGCGCTCCCAACGCGCGCCCGCTCAATCCGGCTCCGGCCCCTCGCTCGCGCCGTCCTCGTCAGTCAAAAAAATCTGCGCGATGGCCGTGGCCGCGTTCGCCTCATCCTCGCCGCTGGCCTCGACTTCCACGACCGCGCCCAGGGAGGCGGCCAGCAATAAAATGCTCACGATGCTGCGGGCGTCGGCCAGTTTGCCGCCGCACTTCAGGAAAATGGTGGAACGGAACGATTGGGCCAGCCGCACCAGTTGCGCCGCCGGGCGGAGATGCAGGCCCGCTTTCCACGGCACGAACACTCGGGAACTTTTCATGCGGTGTGTGACCCCGCTCCGGTCGTTCTGTTCAATGCACGCGTCGAAGATCACTCCGTTCCGCCGGGATTTTACAAACCCGTGCGACAAATGGATTGACCGCGCGCGGCGGTTTCCCGCGAGATCAAAGACCGTGAAGGCCACGCATCGTCATCGACTCCGGATCGGGCTGCTGCTCTTGGTGCTGGCCGGCTTCGGTCTCCTTCCCGTCCGCGCCGCGCGCTACGGTGCGAAGGCCGACCCCAGCGAGGAGCTGTTCACCAACACCTTTGTCCGCCACGTCCGCATCGAGATGGGCGACGACGAAATGAACATCCTCCGTAAGCCCGTGCCGCGCAGCCGCACGGCCGGCCCGCGCCCGTCCGTCCTGGCCACGGTGCGCGAGGGCGCTCTGGTGTGGACGAACGTGTCCGTGCATCTCAAGGGTTCGCTCGGCAGCTTCCGGCCGGTGGATGACCGGCCCGCGCTGACCTTGAACTTCGACAAGCACGTCAAGGAACAGCGCTTTCACGGTCTCGAAAAAATTTCGCTCAACAACTCCGTGCAGGACGCCTCGTACCTCCACGAAAAAATTTCCCGCGAACTTTACGCCGCCGCCGGCGTGCCGGTGCCGCGCACGGATTACGCCACGGTGGAATTGAACGGGCGTCCGCTCGGCCTCTACGTGCTGGCCGAGGGCTGGAACAAACAGTTTTTCAAACGCCACTTCGCCAACGACAGGGGCAACTTCTACGACGGCGCGCACGACGTGCATCAGCCGAAGCCGGCGGAGTTCGGAAACGATCCCACGAACCACGCCGCGCTGAACGCAGTGAAGGCCGTTCTCAACGAACTCGATTACGCGAAACGCGTGGAGCGCCTGCGCGCCACCGTGGACCTCGACCGCTTCCTCAGCCTGCACGCGCTCGACGTGCTGATGTGGAACTGGGACGGCTACGGCCTGAACCGGAACAACTACCGGATGTTCCATGACCTCGGCGCGGACCGCATTGTCTTCATCCCACACGGCGTGGATCAAATGTTTCGGAAGGCGAACGGCCCCATTGTCACCGGACGTTCCGGACTCGTCGCCAAGTCGTTGCTGGAGACGCCGCCGGGGCGCGAATTGTATTTGCAACGCTTCCGGGAACTTCGCGCGGAAGTGATCGACGTGCCGGCCATCACCCGGCGCATCACGGAGTTGACCACGCGGCTCCAGCCCGTGCTGCTCAAACGCGGCCTCGGCGCGGCGGCGCAGCAGCAGGCGGCGGCGCAGCAGTTCGCCGGTCTCGTGCAGGCCCGCGCGCGCGACGTGGATGCGCAGCTCGCCAGTGTGCAGCAGTTCACGCCCATGGAACTGTCATCCGCCGTGCCGCTCACCAACTGGATGAAATTTTCCGAGCTGGGCGAAGTGTCCTTCGCCACGACCACGAATGCGCCGCCGGCCTTGCGCGTGAGCGTGCGCGACACGCCGAGCTTGGGCGCGTGGACCACGACGCTCTGGCTGGAGGAAGGCCGCTACCGCATCGAGGGCCGCGTGAAAACGCTCGGCGTCGAAAGCGACGGACGCGCCGACGCGGGCGCGGGCTTTCGCATCTGGAGCACGCGCAAGGAAACGCGCGGCGCAAGCTGGAGCTGGTTCCCGTACGCTTCCGGCCGCGATCCGAGGATGGGCGGAATGATCCCCGCGCTGACCAACGCGCCGCAGCAGCGCCTGAGCGGCGAACGCGACTGGCAGTTGGTCACGCATGAGTTCGAGTTACGCCAGCCGCTGGCCGACGTGCAAATCCAGTGTGCGCTCCAGGCCAGTTCCGGCGCGGCGTGGTTTGATCTGTCGTCACTGAAAATCCGGCGCACCGCGCTCACCGTCCGCAGCAGCACGGCGAAGGAGTGACGGGGTTTGTCAGCGTCTTAATCTTCATCGTAATCGTAATCTTCATCTTAATCCCTGTTTGGATGAGTAAGATTAGGATGAGGATTAAGATTAAGATTACGACACACCCCTTCCGTTTGGGTGTGATTAGAAGTGGCGGTCAGACCTGGGCGGTTCCTGGAGGTTTTCCGTGAGGGAAGAAAAAATCCAAAACCCAAATCCCAAATCCCAAACAAATTCCAAGCCCACAAATTCCAAACCGGACGCTGGCTCCGGACGCTGGCGGAGTGGTCCGCAGGCGTCACGGGCGTTCTGTCGGGCCCAGCGAGAGGTTGCGCGCGTCGGGTTGGAATTTCGGGCCACGGTTCACTTACGGGAAAAGGTTGCAGACCCCGGCGGCCGTGCCCGCCACTTCCAATCACACCCCTTCCGTTTCCCTGATTTGACCTGCCCCCGATCTTTTTGCGACGCTTCGCGCATGGGCAATTCGTTTGGTCATCTCTTTCGCATCACCACCTGGGGCGAATCGCACGGTGGTGGCGTGGGCGTCGTCGTGGACGGCTGCCCGCCGCGCCTCGCGCTGACGGAGGCGGACATCCAACCCGATCTGGACCGTCGCCGGCCCGGCCAGTCGAAGATCGTCACGCCGCGCAAGGAGAGTGACACCGTGCAGATTCTCTCCGGCACCTTCGAGGGCCAGACGCTCGGCACGCCCATCAGCATGTGGGTGAAAAACACCGACGCGCGTCCTGAAGCCTATAGCGAGATGGCCACCAAGTTCCGTCCTTCGCATGCGGATTACACTTACCAGGCAAAGTATGGCTTTCGGAACTGGCAGGGCGGGGGCCGTTCCAGCGCGCGCGAAACCATTGGGCGCGTCGCGGCGGCGGCGATTGCCAAGAAGATTTTGCGCGAACGCTTCGGCGTGGAAATCCTCGCCTACGTGAAACAGGTGCAACGCATCGTGGCCGACGTGAATCCTGAGACGGTGAAGTTCAAGGACGTTGAATCGAACATCGTGCGCTGCCCGCAGGCGGCCACGGCGGAGAAGATGATCCGCCTCATCGAGAAAATGCGGCGCGCGGGCGACAGCGTGGGCGGCATTGTTGAGGGCGTGGCGCGCGGTGTGCCCGCCGGCTGGGGCGAGCCGGTGTTTGATCGGCTCGAAGCGGATCTGGGCAAAGGCATGTTGAGTCTGCCCGCGTCGAAGGCGTTCGAGATCGGCTCCGGCTTCGGCGGCATCCTGATGACGGGCCGTGAGCACAACGATGCGTTCCGCGCGCGCGGTGGCAAAGTGTACACCCTGAGCAACCGTTCTGGCGGCGTGCAGGGCGGGATCTCGAACGGCGAGACGATTTGCTTTCGCGTGGCGTTCAAACCCGTGGCCACCGTCATGCACGAGCAGGAGACGGTGGACGTGAATTTGAAAAACACCACGCTCAAAGGCCGTGGCCGCCACGACCCCTGCGTGCTTCCGCGCGCCGTGCCGATGGTCGAAGCGATGACCGCGCTGGTGCTGGTGGACCACGCGCTGCGGCATCACGCGCAGTGCGGGTAGGCCGCCCCAGAACCAGGCCGACGGCCATCAACCTGTTATTTTTCTTCGCCTCCGTCATCGGCTTCGCGAGACTGCCGCCGCATGAGCCGCCGCCTTGAACTTACCGTTGCCGACCGGCTGAAGTCCGCCGCGCCCTTCGGCATCGGACACCATAAGCCCAAGCACTTCCGCGACATGATGCGCGTCGCCTGGGCCAATCGCGATAATCTCGGCTACGCGTGGAAGGTGCTCAGCAAGGGCGTGTGCGATGGCTGCGCGCTCGGCGTGGCCGGTTTTCACGATTGGACGATTGAGGGCACGCACCTGTGCATGACGCGGCTGAATCTCCTGCGGCTCAACACCATGCCGGCGCTCGACGTGAATCTGCTCTCAGACGTGGCGAAGTTGAAATCGTTGTCGAATGCCGAGCTGCGCGAACTCGGTCGCCTGCCGTACCCGATGCTCCGTTCGCGCGGCGAGAAAGGCTTCCGCCGCATCTCGTGGGACGACGCCTACGCGCGCATCGCGCAGCGCATTCGCGCCAGCGCTCCAGACCGTCTCGCTTTCTTCTGCACCTCGCGCGGTGTGACGAATGAGATTTATTACATGGCGCAAAAAGTCGCGCGCTTCCTCGGCACGAACAACGTCGATAACGCCGCGCGCCTCTGCCACTCACCGAGCGGGGCGGCCATGAAGTACGCGCTTGGCGTCGCGGCCAGCACTTGCAGCTACAAGGACTGGTTCGGCACCGACCTCGTCGTCTTCTTCGGCTCGAACCCCGCCAACGATCAACCGGTCGCGACCAAGTATCTGCATCTCGCCAAAAAACTCGGGACCAAGATCGTGATGGTGAATCCGTACCTGGAGCCGGGCATGAAGAAGTATTGGGTCCCGTCGAATGCCGACAGCGCGCTCTTCGGCTCGAACCTCACCGACTACTGGTTCCCCGTCTCGCAGGGCGGCGACATCGCGTTCATCTCCGGCGTCTTGAAAATTCTCGTCGAGCGCGGCTGGGTGAATCAGGATTTCATCGCGAAGCACACGGCGGATTTCCCCGCTCTCAGCTCTCAACTTTTAACGCTCAACTTCCCCGACTTGGAGCGCGCCAGCGGCCTCACTCACGCCGACATGCTGGAGTTCGCCGAACTGTTGCGCGACGCGAAGAATGCCGTCTTCGTCTGGAGCATGGGCATCACGCAGCACACCTACGGCGGCGATGGCGTGTCGATGGTGCTGAACCTCGGCCTCGCGCGCGGCTATGTGGGACGCGACAAAAATGGGCTCATGCCCATCCGCGGCCATTCCAGCGTGCAGGGCGGCGCGGAGATGGGCGCATACGCCACGGCCTTTCCCGGCGGCAAAACGATCAATGCCGAGAATGCCGCGTGGCTCTCGAAGGAATACGGCTTCCCTGTGCCGACCGAAGAAGGACTCGACGCTGTGGAAATGGTCGAGGCGTGCGCGCGGGGTGAGTTGGATTTGCTCTACTGCCTCGGCGGCAATTTTCTCCGCACGCTGCCCGATCCGGATTACGTCGCGCGCGCGATGGCGAACGTGCCGTTGCGCGTGCATCAGGACATCATTCTCACCGACCAGATGTTCATCGAAGCTCGCGAGGACGTGCTGCTGCTGCCCGCCAAGACGCGCTACGAGCAGGACGATGGCGGCACCGAGACGACGACGGAGCGCCGCGTGATTTTCTCGCCGGAGATTCCGCGCCAGATCGGCGAGGCCAAGGCGGAGTGGAAAATTCTCCGTGAACTGGCCGCCGCCGCTTATCCCGAGCGCGCGCATCAACTGGGCTGCGAGACGGGGCAGGGGATGCGCGACGAGATCGCGCGCATCGTCCCTTTCTACGACGGCGTGCAGCATCTCAAGAAGAGCGGCGATCAATTTCAATACGGCGGCCCGCACTTGTGCGCCGATGGGAAATTTCCGACGCCGGACGGCAAGGGACATTTCCGCGTCGTGAACATTCCCAACACCGCTCCGGCTCTCAACTCTCAACTCACAATTCTCAACTCCTTCTCCGTCTCCACCCGGCGCGGCAAGCAGTTCAACACGCTCATCTACGCCGAGATTGATCCCTTCAACGGCGCGGCGCGTGACGCGGTGTTGATGAACGCGGACGACGCCGCCGCGCTCCAGTTGCAGAACGACGAACGCATCACGCTCGTCAGCGACGTGGGTCGCTACGAAGGCCGCGTGTTCTTCGCCCCCATCGCGCGCGGCAACCTGCAAGTCCACTGGCCCGAGGGCAACGTCATCATCCCGCGCGGGGCCGTGGACACGCTCGGCGGCGTGCCGGATTATAACGCGACCGTCCGGGTGGAAAAGCTGGCCCGCGCCGATTGACGCCCGGCCTGACGCAAAATATCGTTCCGCCATGACCGCCACCGAGATCATCAAAGAGTTTCAGGCGTTGCCGCTGGAGGAGCGCCGGAACGTGGCGACCTTCATTCTCACGGAGGACAAATCATGGATTCCTGATTCTTTCCGTCAGGGCATGGCCGAGGCCGACGCGGGTCAGTTTATCGACATGGACCTGGCGCTGAACGACAAGCCTCCGACGAATTTGTGACCTACCAGTTCAAGGCGGTTCCCAATTTCTGGAAGAAGTTTTACCAACTGCCCGCTGCGCAGAAGGAGTCCGTCCGCCACGCCTGGAAAATCTTCAAAGTTGACCCGTTCGATCCACGGCTCGGCACCCACAAGATCATTTCCCTTTCCGCCGAGTACGGTCGGACCATCTACGCGGTTCGAATCGAGGCTGATTTACGCGTGGTCTTCTTCATCCGGGGCGCAGAAGTCATCACCGTGGACATTGGCTCCCACGACATCTACAAGGCCTGACGCGTGAATGGTGGAAGCAAACAGGTGACAAGGTGGTTCGCGGAAGCCGCACCGACCCGATGCCGCGACGAACTCGCCATCGAGGAACCGCTGGAAATCCGTCTCGAGACGCGCCCGCTCGTCGTGACCATGCGCACGCCCGGACACGATGAAGAACTGGCTGCCGGCTGGCTCTTCACCGAGGGGTTGATTCGCACGCCTGCGGATCTTCGCGCGGTGCGACGCAACGCGCGGAACAAGGACGGTAACAGCCTCGACGTGTTTCTCGCGCGGGACGTGAAAGTGGATTTGTCGCGGCTGGCCCGGCGCGGCGTAGCCGTGTCCAGTTGCGGCGTGTGCGGCAAGGAATCCATTCGCGCGGTGCGGCGGCGGCTCCAGCCGGTTTCATCGCGGCTGAAGGTGAGTGCCAAGTTGCTCGCGCAACTGCCGGAGAAACTGCGCGCTGCCCAGCCGACCTTCGAGCGCACGGGCGGACTCCACGCCGCCGGCCTCTTCACTCGCACGGGCGAACTCGTCGTAGCGCGCGAGGACATTGGACGCCACAACGCCGTGGACAAAGTCATCGGCTTCGGACTGCTCAACGACCTGCTCCCTCTTGATGAACACATCCTCATCGTGAGCGGACGCGCCTCATTCGAGATCATGCAGAAGTCGCTGGCCGCGCGTCTGCCCATCGTGGGTGCGGTGTCCGCGCCGTCGAGCCTGGCCGTGGAGTTTGCGCGCGAGAGCCGGCAAACGCTGGCGGGCTTTCTGCGCGCCGAACGGATGAATATTTACTCGGGTCGGCAACGGGTTGTTATCACCGTTTGATTCGCTGACACGCAGACCTGCGACCACCACTGCCTCGGCCGCGCGCGGAGCGACGACGCCCGACCAGCGATTGGCTTTCCGTTGCCCTCGCTGGTTAAGAACAGTGTCCAGATGCAGCCGACGGTGGGGTTCCGGGGTCGTCAGACGGGAAAGTCTCGCAACAAGCCGGCTGGAAAGCCGGCCCAACGTCAGAAAAAAGACGCCGTCAACCCGACGGCGTCTTTGCAAAAAACTTGCGGGTGAATTACTTCGCGCCCTGCTCGATCCACGCGCGCACGAGACCGACTTCTTCCTTCGTGAGCTGCGCGATCTTGGCCTTGTTGTCTTTCGGCGGCATATACATTTCCTCGTCCTCAGTCTGCCAAGCGATCATCGCCAGGATTGGACTCTTCGTGAGTTCGTTAGGCGTGACGGCCGCGCCTTCGCCGCCGCCTTTGATGACGTTGGCGGCGGAGTCGGAGCGGAACTTGCCCTTGGGTTTTTCCACGTCGGCTCCGTGGCATTTGGCGCAACCCTTCTCGAAGAGCGGTTTGATGTCGGTGGCGAAGGTCACGCCTTTCTTGGCCGCTGCGGGAGGCAGCTTGCTGACATCGACTTTGATTTCCGCGTGCAGCGCGAGCGCGCTCACGGCGATTCCCAAACTGACTGCAATCGTTTTCATGTTCATAAAGTTGTCGTGTTGACGTTGTTCAGAGGAAACTCATTCAGGACTCAGGCGCCCTTGACCTTTTTGACCTTCTCCCAGCGCTTGGTCTTCGCGGACTTGAGCACGGCGTCGGTCACGTAGTCCGTGGCCAGTCCGTCCTTGAACGTCGGCGCGGCCATCTTGCCGCTCGACAATCCCTGGATGAAGTCGGCGACCTGATGCACGAAGGTCTCAGCGTAACCAATCGCCAGACCCGGCACCCACCAGTTCTTCATGTAAGGATGATCGCCGTCGGTGATGTGGACGGATTTCCAGCCGCGAATTTTGCTCTCGTCCTTGTAATCAAAGACCTGAAGGCGGTGCAGGTCATGCAAGTCCCAGGCGAGCGAGCCGTTCTCGCCGTTGATTTCCAACGTGTAGAGCGCCTTGTGACCGCGGGCGTAGCGCGTGGACTCGAAGGTCGCGAGCGAGCCGTTGCTGAAGCGCGCGAGGAACAAGCTCGCGTCGTCGATGGTCACCTTCTGCATCTTGCCGGTCAGCGTGTGCTTGCGCTCTTTGATGAAGGTCTCGGTCGTGGCGGTCACGGTGTCGATGCTGCCGTTCAACCACATGGCGGTGTCAATGCAGTGCGCGAGCAGGTCGCCCGTGACGCCGCTGCCGGCCACTTTCGCATCAAGCCGCCACAGGCCCGCACCGCCCTGCGGGAGATCAGCGCTGATCGTCCAGTCCTGCAAAAACTTCGCGCGGTAGTGGAAGATTTTTCCGAGGCGGCCTTCGTCGATGAGCTGCTTCGCCAGCGTGACGGCGGGGACGCGGCGGTAATTGTACCAGACCATGTTCGGCACTTTGGCCTTCGCGACGGCGGCGACCATCTTCTCCGCTTCGAGACCGTTCAGACCAAGCGGCTTCTCGCAGAGAATCGCTTTGCCCGCTTTCGCGGCGGCGATGGCGATCTCGGCATGGACGTTGTTCGGCGCGGCGATGTCGATGACGTCGATGTCGTCGCGCTCCACGAGCTTGCGCCAGTCGGTCTCGATGGATTCGTAACCCCACTTCTTGGCAAAGCCCTTCGCCTTCTCCGCGTCGCGCGCGCAGACGGCCTGGAGGACGGGCTGGTATTCGAGGTCGAAGAAATTTTTGACCTGCGTGAAAGCGTTGGAGTGCGTCCGGCCCATGAAGCCGTAACCGATGAGACCGATGCGGAGTTGTTTCATTTGCGTGGGCGTGAAGAAAACGGTTCAGCACGAAGCGGACAAGTCTAAAGATGAATCGGCCCCGCGCGATTTTTGACAACTTTGTCACGATTCCAGAGTTGTCGAAAGGCCGTCCGCTCGTTATGAATCCGCCCCGTGTTCAAGCCCGATTCTCACAGCGCCACTCCGTCGCCGTTGCCGCCGCCGCGTCCGCGTGTTCTTTCGCCACTCGCCATCACCGCCATCTGCCTCGGGGCCGACCTGGTCGTGCTGCTGATCGTTGGCGTGATCGGCGCGGGCATTTTTCACGCCCAAGCGCAAGACAGCCGCAGGCCGGCCCGCCTCGCGCCGCAGCCGGCGATGGTGGCCGAGGCCGCGCCTGTCTTGCTGGACGAACCCCGCGCCGCCCGTCCTGCGCCCGCGCAGGCCGCCGCTGGCCCCGCCGGTGTTACCTATCGCAACCACAAGCTCACCACCGACGACGGCCAGCCCTGGTCCCTGCACATTCTGAAAATTGATCGCTCCCGCAAAGACCTCGGCTTCTACTCTGCCCACGCGCGCGACCAAGTTCTGGCCGTCAGTTACATCAAAGACCAGGCCGCCGCCGTGCCGCCGGAAGTCGGCGAAGCCATTGCCGGCGTCAACGGCGATTTCTACACGCGCGACCAGCCCACCTACGCCGGCGATCCGCGCGGGCTACAAATCATGAACGGCGAACTCATCAGCGCGCCCGACACCGTGTGCGTGTGGTTTGATACGAACGGCAATCCGCAGTTGGATGAAGTGAAGGGGTTGTTCTACGCGACCTGGCCGGATGGAAAGAAGACGCCGTTCGGCCTCAATCAGCAGCGCCGCGCCAACACGGCGGTTCTTTTCACACCCACACTCGGCCCCTCGACCCGCGCGACGGGCGGGCCGGAACTCATTCTGGAAAAAGACGGCGACGGCCCGTGGCTGCCGCTGGAAGCGGGGAAAAATTATCGCGCCCGCGTTCGCGAAGTGGCGACCAACGGCAACGCCCGCCTCGCGCCCGGCACCATGGTCTTCTCGCTCGGCGCGCAACTGCTCGCCGACCTGCCGGAACTCAAACCCGGCCTGGTGCTGCAACTCGCCACCACCACCACGCCAAACCTGCAAGGCGTGAAAGCCGCCATCGGCGGGGGGCCCGCGCTGATCAAGAACGGCCAGGCCTTCACTCACAAGAGCCGTCCGGCCGATGCACCCCGTGGTTATGCCGAGGACTCGAAATATCAGCGGCACCCGCGTTCCGCCGTGGGCTGGAGTCCCACGCACGTTTATTTCATCACCGTCGATGGCCGGCAGGCGAACCTCTCCGTGGGCATGAAGCTGGCGGAACTGGCGGAATACTTCGTGACCCTCGGCTGCACGGACGCGATGAACCTCGACGGCGGCAAGTCCGCGCAACTCTGGATGGCGAACGGCAACATCAAGAACAGCCCCGTGAACGGCGAAGATACCGTGGCCAGCTCCCTCCTCGTCATTCGCAAGCCGGAAGCGCGCTAGAAGTGGGCGGAGCAGCGGACAGCCATGTCCGGTGAAGCCGGCTGGCCCTGCGGAACTGGCGGTCCGCAACTCCTGTCAAACGAGTTCAGTTGAAGCGCCCCGGCTTCGTCTCTTTCTGCTTCTCCTCCTCGAGTTTCTGGCGGAGCACTTGCAGCGTGGCGAGCGTCAGTTCGCGCAGTTCGTCGCTGCGGTTGGTGAGTTGGCCTTCCAATTCCGCGATGCGCGTTTCGTACGCCTGGATGCGCTCCGGCAAACGGAGTGCCACCACGCGCGCTTCGAGTTGCGCCAGTTCTTCCTGTGCCTTCTGATGCGTCTCCAGCAGCGCCGCCCGTTGCGAATAAAGTCCCTGCACCAGACTTTGCTTCGCGAAATCCGTCAGGTCGGCCAGAGCGCGTTCCTTCAACGACGGATCATTCGACGCGCCTCCTTCCGTCAAGGCACCGGCCGTCGCGGCGGGCAGCAGGTGCCTCGGCGTGCCCAGTCCGCTGCGCCGCAGCATCATCATCAAACACGCCAGCATCGCCACCAGCGAGATCAGCGAGCCGGCAATCCACCACACGGCGGCGTTCGAGCTGGTCCCGGGCGCGGCCACGGCCACCTGAATCGGCGCGGTCGCCGCGATCGGGGGAGCGTTGGAAACCGCCGGCGTGGCGGCCATTGGAACGGCGGGCGGCGGCCTTACGGCCACGATCGGCGCAACAGCGGGCGCAAGATCCAAATCCACCGTGCCCACGCGCGCCTTGCCGATCAGTTTTCCGTGATGAAACTCCGGCCCGGAATCGCTGGCCGTGCCGTCGTCGAAATTCCACAGATGCGTCAAGCCCTCCTCCGTGCCGTGCATCCGCTTGAACATCCCGTCACGGATTTGCGCCAGCGTGCGGCGATGATCCCACACCCGCACCTCATCCAACTCGCCACGAAAATCCTTGTCCATCAGCCCGCGCGCCAGACCCCTGCCGAGCACGTTCGTCTGGGGCGCCTTGATGTCGGCGAAGGTCAGCGCGTTCGTGTGCCGCGCCACGAGCCGGCCGTTTGCGTAGAGCTGCATCCCGCCCGCGCCGCTCACGGCCGCGAGGTGAATCCACTCGTTGGTGCGCAACAAACCGCGCGCGGTCGCGGTGAACATGGACGACCGATCATTTTTCGCGAAGCGCGGGTAGATGTTGAAGCGCAGGTCCGAGTTCGTCATGTGATTGAACAAACTCACCGACTGATACCCCGCGCCGAACTCGAAGACGCGGGAGTACCACGCGAACTCCTTCCACTTCGCCCACACCTCGACGGTGGACTGCGTGAGGTCGCGGAAAATGTCGGGCGGCAGCTCCACGTAGCTGCCGAGGCCGTCGAGCTTGAGCGCCTTGTTCGGCACGTCCGCGTTTTGCGCAGAAACGGCGAGCGGCGCGAGGAGCAGCGCGAGCGCGACGGCGCGCGCGGGGAAAAATTGTCGGAGTGGGGCCGGTGCTTTCAACCAGTGCATGGCGAAGTTCAGCACCACGAAAAACTTTTGGCAAAACAAAGTGCGCGCGGAAAGTTTCTTGTTTGGTTTCCCGCCGCCGTTCTGATTCATTTCGCGGCCATGAAGTCTTCTTGTTTTCTCACGCACTCTATTTGTCTCGCGGTGCTGGCGCTCGGCCTGTCGTTCTCGCCCGCGCGCGCGGCGGTGGATTCCGCCGACTACCGCAAATACGCCCCCGACCGTGAGGTGGACATCCTGCACCTGACGCTGGATGTCACGCCGGACTTCCAGAAGCGCACGGTGAGCGGCTCGGCGACGTGGAAGTTCAAGCCCATCGCCCAGCCGTTCGCGGAATTGAAACTCGACGCGGTGGATCTCACCGTGGCGTCCGTCACGGCCACGGAAAAGATTCTTGGTTATCAAGTCACGGACGAGAAAGTGATTGTGACGTTTGCGGACGCGATTCCTGTGGGCAAGGAGGCGAGCGTGACGGTGCGGTACAGCGCGCAGCCGGAGAAGGGGTTGTACTTCCGCACGCCGGAACTTGGCTACAAGGCCGAGGACATGCACATCTGGACGCAGGGCGAGCCGCACGAGGCGCGCTATTGGTATCCCTCCTACGATTATCCGAACGAGAAGTTCACCGTGGAAATGATCTGCCACGCACCCGAAGGCATCGTGGTGCTCGCGAACGGTCACAAGGTCTCGGAGGAAAAGGGCGCGGATGGGCTGATGGCCGTGCGCTGGCTTCAGGACAAGCCGATGGTGAATTATCTTGTCTGCCTCGTGGCGGGAAAATTCAAGGCGCTGGAGGATAAGCACGGGAACATCCCCATGAAATTCTGGACGCCCACCACGGAGTCCGAGCACGCGGCGAATTCTTTCGAGGGCACGAAGGAGATGATGGAGTTCTTCGAGAAGGAAATCGGCGTGCCGTATCCGTGGGACAAATACGATCAGGTCTGCATCCAAGACTACCACTGGGGCGGTATGGAGAACACCACGCTCACCACGCTGAACATCAACACGCTCTTCCCGAAGACGTTTGAAAACCTGCGCAGCAGCCAGGGTCTCGTTGCGCACGAACTCGCGCATCAGTGGTTCGGCAATTTGCTCACCTGCAAGGATTGGAGTCATCTCTGGCTGAACGAAGGCTTCGCGAACTTCTACGACCTGCTCTACGTCGAGCACAAAGATGGGCGCGACGAATTTCTCTACCAGCTCTACGAGGCGCGCAAATCGCTCACCTCCACCGCAGGCACAAACAAGTCCATCGTCTGGCGCAAGTACGAGGAGGCCGAGAACCAGTTCGACTCGTTCGCCTACGGCAAAGGCTCGTGGGTCTTAAACATGTTGCGGAACAATCTCGGCCCGGAACTCTACCGCCAGTGCGTGCAGACCTGGGTCGAGCGCCACAAGTTCGGCGTGGTCGTGACCGACGACTTGCGCGAGGTCGTGGAGGAAATGTCCGGCCGCTCCTTCGATCAGTTCTTCGACCAATGGGTTTATCAAACCGGCTTTCCGCGCCTCGACGTGGATTACAGTTGGGACGAGCGCACGAAGCTCGCGAAAATCACCGTGCGCCAGACGCAGGCCGTGAGCGAAACCGTGCCGCTGTTCAACCTGCCGCTGCCCGTGCGCTTCAAACTGAAATCCGGCGTGGTGGAGAAGACCCTGACCGTGAAAGACCGCGCCGAGGATTTCTACGTGCCGCTGGAGAGCCAGCCCGAACTGGTGCGCGTGGACCCGAACGTGAGCGTGTTTGGCGTGATCAATTTCCGTCCGCCCGGCGCGATGCTCGCCGCGCAGCTCGCCGACAAATCCGACGCCATCGGCCGCTACATCGCCGCCGAACAATTCGCCGAACGCCGCGATGGCGAGGCGCTGGCGAAACTCAAGACCACGCTGAACAGCGATGACTTCTGGCCCGTCCGCGTCACCGCGTCGAAAGGGCTGCGCGCCATGCAGAGCGATGAATCCTTCGAGGCGCTGAAAAGTTCCATGAAGCAGGGCAACGCCCGCGTGCGCAAGCAGGTCGTGAGCGATGCGACTTCATTCTATCGTCCGGCGGCGTTTGAACTGGCGCGGACGGTGATCAACTCGGAGAAGAACCCGGACATCGTCGGCACCGCCGTCGGTGCGCTCGTGCCGCTCGGCACGAACGTGCGTGGCACGCTGGTTTATTTCCTGAACACGAACTCGTTCCGCCACCACCTCATGGACACCGCGATGAACGCGATGCGCGCTCAGAACGATCCGTACTATCTGGAACCACTGCGCGCCACGCTGGAGCGCCGCAAGACCGAAGTGGGGAGCCGCACGCTGGCGAACGGTCTCGACGCGCTCGCGCAACTCTCCCGCGACCAGGAGAACAAGGATGGCACGCGCGATTTCCTCGCCAGCTTCGCCAACGACTCCCGCCAGAATGTGAAGCTCGCCGCGCTCAACGGACTCGGCACCCTGCGCGATGAAAAAGCGTTGCCTATCCTGGAACGCTTCACGGTCGGCGCAAAGAACGCTCTCGTCCGCACCGCCGCCGAGCGCGCCATCGAAACCATCCGCGCCAATCGCAAGGGAACCCTTGAGGCTGGCGACGTGCGCCGCGAAGTCCTCGAACTCCAGCGCCAGAACCGCGACCTCCGCCGCGACTTCGACGCGTTGAAGAAAAAGGTGGAGGCGGGAACAGCGGCACCGGCTCCGAAAAAGAAATGAGGATTGACCACGGAAGACACGGAAAACACGGAAACGGAAAAGTCTTCCTTCCGTGTTTTCCGTGGTTTCCGTGGTTGAAAATTGAAAGGCACGACCATGAATGAAAATGAAATGCTCTATCGGGATGAGACGTTCGCGCTTCGTGGCGCGTGCTTCGAGGTGTACAAGGAAAAGGGCTGCGGTTTTCTCGAAGCGGTTTATCAGGAATGCCTGGAGATCGAGTTTGAGATGCAGGGAATCTCGTTTTTGCCCAAGCCCAAGCTCGAACTCGCCTACAAAGGACGGAAGCTCCGTTCCGAGTACCAGCCCGACCTGATTTGCTTTGGCAAGATCGTCGTGGAACTCAAAGCCATCAACGACTTGACCGAGACCTGTCGCGCGCAGGTTCACAATTACCTCAAGGCCACCGGCTATCGTATCGGCTTGCTCGTCAACTTCGGCCACTACCCTGGCGTGGAGATTGAACGAATCATCCGCTGACCAGAGGTTGACCACGGAAGACACGGAAAAAAGGGAATCAGAAGTTTCCCTTTCCGTGTCTTCTGTGTCTTCCGTGGTTAATAATTTTTTCCGCTCCGTCAGCGCGTGAGCAGGTAGTAAATAGTGGTGGGTGCCAGCGTCAGTTCCCCGCCGGATTTTGCCGGGCCGTCCGGATAGCCGTTAAAATCCAGTGGTTGTATTTTCAACGCGCCCGCGTTCGTGAGTTTCACCGAGCCTTGCAGACTCTTCACGCGCCACGGGTCGCGCCCGATGTTCGTGATCTTCTTTACGCCGCTGCCTGCGTCCTCGGTGGCGAAGCCGGTGGACTGCTCCTCGGACATGGCTTGCAGCAACATGCGGCGCGACTTGCCGAGCGGCTCACCGTCGAGCGACACGACCATGATGTGCGCGTTGTCCAACTCAGACTCGATGCGGACATCGTTCAACGCGATGGCGCCGGAGGCTTTCAAGTTTCCGCTCACGCCTTGGGCGGTGGGTGAGTTCACGATCAGGAAACCCTTCTCGTAATCCAGCTTCACCTCGCGCGTGGAGCTTTGCACTGTCTTCGCCGTGCGGTTGATGAGCGGCTTCAAGTCGCGCAACGTCGTCTTGCCCGGCGTGCCGGTGAAGTTCACTTCCACGCGACCCGCGTAGTGAATCAGCGGATCAATGCGTTGACCGGGTTTCACCTCCGTTCCGCTCGGCACGTCCTTCAAACGCAGTTCATCGAAGCTCGCGTCCTGTGGCAGCGGCGTGCCTTTTAGTTGCAGCAGGTCGTTCGTGTTCAAATCGATCTTCGCCAGCACCTCGCCCGTCTTCACCAGTCCGCGACGATAGATGAGCGCGGCGGCGGGGAACTGCGCGGCCTGCGACGGTGCCATGAGCGTCCACGGCTGCATCCAGAAGCCGGGCTTCACCGACCACTGCGCGCCGTCGAGCGCGAAGTGAACGATGGCATCCGAACCTTGCAGCGCGCCGAACGCGGCGAAGTAGAGCGGCGCTTCGCTGCGGAAGCGGTTCGGGCGATTCCACGTCGTCTCGGAGATCATCGAGGGTTTCCCGGCGTAGGTGATGTCCATCGCGGGATGCACGAACTGCTTCGCCTCGCCCGGCGTGCTGTTCTCGAAGCGCAGGGCGCTACGGTCGGTGTAAGTGTGGCCATTGCGGATGGACCACTCGGCGTTCTCGCCCTTGTGCGCCACGGAAAAGTAGCCATGACGATCAATGAAATCGCCCGTGGCGTAGCTCCACTTCTCCAGCGGCCCGAACACTTCGGGACTGGCCGTGGCCCAGTTCGACGGCGTGATCAATCCTTTGAAACCAATGCCGCGCAGAAACTTCACCGTCTCCGCATAGAAATTCTGCTGCGTCTCGAAGAGGAACTGCGCGGTGTCGCGGTCGCGCGCGGACTTCTCGCTGAAGATGTTGTAGAGCGGACGGAATCCGACGCGGCCTGCGGCCAAGTCGTCACGCTTCACTTTCTGCCCGTTCCACTTCGCCAGCGCGGCGTCGAGCGAGCCGTATTTCTTCTTCAGCCACGCGCCGAACTGCGTTTCCAGAATCTCCATCTGCGCCGCCGGAATCTGCTCCGGGTTGAACGTCCAGAAGAAGAACGAGTCCTCGTTCTGAATCTCCACGCCGAAGACCGCCGGGTCATCCACCAGCTTGCGCCCGTTTGCGTCCGGCGTGAGCAGCAGCGCCTTCCACCACGAACGGTAATGCTCCTGGAACTCCGGGTTGAACATGAGCGCGGCGAAAGGATGCTTCTTGCCGTCGTAGCCTTTGAGCCACGCGTGGTCGGCGGGGGGCGTCATCCAGAGCGGGAAGTAGATCGAGAAGTGCGAGTAGATGCCCTCGGCCTTGAGCGCGGCCACGGCTTCCTGCGTCTTCGCGACTTTCTTCAAGTCGGCATTCCCGTTCTTGTCGAACATCGCGCTGTGCATCCGCGCGAGGTTCACGCCGTATTTCGCCAGCTTGCGCGCGGTCTTCTTCAACTCGTCCGCGCTCGCGGATGGCGGGCCGTTGATGGCCCAGAAGCGCACGGGCTGCTGATTCGCGGAGTGAACAAACTCGTCGCCCTTCGCCGCGATGAAGCCGTGTTCGCCCGCGAACTTCTCGTTCAACGAACGCAGATCAATCGCACACTCGTTGAACGGATCAGGCACGGGATTGAAAGAGAACCAGCCGTCGTCGCCACTGGTCACAGCCGCCTTCGCCGCCTCGCCCGGCTTGCTAATGCCATTCGGTTGAAACGCCGCCGTGCTCAGGACGAAGCAATCAATCATCCCGTGATGATTGTTTGCGCTCGTCATACGGAAGCGCAGCGTGTTCGCGCCCTGTTTCAACATCACGTCGCCCACTTTGATCCAGGCCATGAAACGCAAATCCGGCTTGTCGTCCGCCGCCACGTTCACGGACTGCTGCGCCGGCTCCAGTGTGATCGCTGTGTCCGCGCCGCCGTTCAGCGAATAGCTCAGTGCTGACTGAATCGGATTCGCGCGCACCCAGAACTCGTGTCGTCCCGCCGCGCTCGCGTCGAAGTGGTATCCAGCCTCGCCCACTTTGTCCTTGTCCCAGTGCGAGATGAAATCGCCACCGGAGAGTTCTGATTTCTTCACCTGATCGTACCACCACGGATGCCGCGTGACCGTGCTGCTGGCCGGCTTCTCGCCTTCCACCCAGATGACATCGGCGCGCACCACGGCCAGCCCAGCCAGCAACAAGCCCACAGACAGAGTTCGAAATGACACGACCACCAGACGCAGGAGCCGCTGTTTTCATGGAAACAAATTCGCCCGCCACCAAGGGCAGGTTAGGGACCCATCGCTCCGCCCACACCGCCGCCAAAAACCAAGCTGGGGCGTGTCGCTCCCCGCGCGCCGCCCTCCTGTCTCGAGGACGCCTTGCCGTCGGTGATGGCAATTTCAAGACGGAACCGGTGCATGCTGTCCATTGAATCCGACCAGCCCGCCGCTGAACTACGGTTCGGAATATTGCTGTTGCGAATTACTTCTTTGTTGCCATATTTCGCCCGCTCAAAAACTCCCGTGAAACCTCAATTGGCCATCAAAACACTGCTGGTGATTTGTCTTGCGGTTGTCTGTGTATCCAACAATTCCTTCGCGGCAACTTTTTTGGGAAATTCGCGCCTTGAAGTGGCTGACCCCACCGGCGGGTTGAGTTGGAATTCTGCGGGCAGTGAGCTGACGGTTCAGTGCTGGTTCAAGCTCTCGATCCCGACCGGGACAAACTTGACGGAGAACATGACGATTCTGTCCAACCGCCGTGGCGGTTCGACCAACGACGCTCATGCCTATCTCATCGAATTCGACATCTTCACAGGCAGCGTGGAGTTTTCCACGCGCGGATCCGCCTACCGGCGCTTCACGCTCGTGGAGCGTCCGTTCTTGGAACGGTGGTACCATGTGGCCGTTGTGCGACAAGGTGAAGATTTCACAATTTACACGGATGGCCGATTGGTCACGTTGCCTTCCGGTCCAGCAGTTGGTGACTCGCGAAGCACTGATGGACTCGCCGTCGGCGGTTGGAATGCCAATGGCAGTCAGGGCCGGTCTTTATGGGGTGAAGTTCAGGAGGTTTCCATCTACCAATCGGCTCTCAGTCCGGATTTCATCGTTCAATACCTGTTCACAAATCAGCCGTCCGTGGCCGCGCTGGAGGGCTACTTCAAACTCGCCTATGCGACGAATGCAGCCAGCACACTAACGAATTTCGCGCCCGCTCCAGTCCCTGCCGGCACGGAGAGCGCCGCCAAGATCGGCGGTGTAGAATTTGAGGAAACAAGCCAGTCGGGTGAGCAGTCCGCATTCGATGCTCAACGAAACGGTGGTCGGGACGCAATCACTCCGTTGTCGGGGGCGTTTTCATGGGGGCAAACAGTTTTTTCGCGACCCACGCCCGGCGTGGCCCTGGATTTTCGCATCGGTTACAGCAGCGCCAACGCGTTCGGCGGTTTCAAACTCGGCGGCACCGATCCCTACGCCTCTGGTCCGTTGGGCAAGGGATGGCGGCACACCTTTGAAACTCGAATCGTGCGGGCCGATCAATTCTCGCCGTTGGCCGACACCGACACGCTCGGCTTGATGTTGTGGAATGGGGCCATCGAGACATGGGATTTGGATCTGGATTTGGGCGAATACCGCCCGAGGGAACAGTCCTACAAGGGGGAATTGCTTCTCACCTCAACCAACTGCCAATGGATCACCCCTGAGCGGCTGGTCTATGTTTTCCGGCGCCCTCAGACGGGGCCGGCCGTCATGCGCGGGCGCCTCACGGAAATTCGCGACTTCAATGGCAATCGCGTCAGGGTTCAGTGGGATGAAATCTTCGGTCGCATCACCAACGTCATTGATTCCGCCGGCGGCAAATACTCCTTCGACACCAACAGTCTGATTCGATCCGTCGCCTTCGGTGCCTGGCAGGTCAACTTCAACTACGACGCCACCAACCGGCTCATTTCCAAATCGATCACCAACACGTCCGGCCTTTACGTCGCAGTCAACACGACTTGGCAGTTTGCCTACAACGCCAGCAACGGACTGCTCCAGGCCATCATCGATCCGCGTGGCCTCACGAACCAACTGGTGCAGTACGACAAGTACGGCCGCAAGACGAACGAAGTGGATGCGTTGGGTCGCGCGACGCAGACGCGCTATGGCGTGCCGGGCAAGCGGCAGATCACGCACCTCGATCCGGGCACGAACTCGTGGGTGGAGACGTACGACCGCAAGGGACGCATTCTCGTACAGCGCGAACCGCTCGGGAATGAAACCCGCCACACCTACGACGACGCCGGGAATCGCACGAGTCTCACTGAACCGCTGGGATGGAAGACGCTGTTCGCCTATGACTCGCGAGCCAATGTCATCGCGCGCACGAACGCGCTGGGCGAAGTCACGCGCTGGAGTTTTCATTCGTTCTTCAACAAGGCCACGAATGAAATCAATCCGCTGGGCTGGACGAACCGTTACGTCCTCGACAACAGCACGGGCAATCTGCTGCGGCACTTCGACGATTTCGGCACGCTCGTGAGCTACACCTACGCGAGCAATGGGCTGGTGCTGACGAGCACGGATGCGAACACGAACACTGCGCGGTTCGCGTACGACACGAACGGCTTTCTGATTTCGCGCACCGATCCGGCGACGAACACAACGACGTTTGCCTACAACGATGTGGGCTGGAAAATCTCCGAACTCGATCCGCTCTACAACTGGACCGATTACGACCACGACCTCAACGGCAACGTCGTCGAAATGACCGACCCGCTCTTTCGCCGCTTCTACAAAATGTTCGATGGCCGCGGAAACTTGCTGGCCACTTCCGACGCGAAGGAACGATTCACGACGAACTTTTTCGATGCCGCGAATCAGAAAGTCGCCACGACGGATCGCACAGGAACCAACACCACACGATTTGCCTACACCTCGCGCGGCAAGCTGGAACGTGTGACCAACGCCCTGGGGCACGTCACCCGCTACTTCTATGACGCGGCCAATCGGCTCACGAATGCCACGGATGCGTTGGGAAATTCCACCCTCACGGAATACGACGCCAACGGGAACGCCTTCGCGATGATGGACGCGGTGGGCCAGCGGTGGACCAAGACCTTCGACCGGTTGAACCGCGTGATCGCCGAGAGCGACCCGCTCGGCAACACGCGGCAGACGACTTACGATGCGGCGGGGCGCATCCGGCAGGTCACGACTCCGAACGGCCATCCAAGCCTGCATGGCTACGACGGGCGCGGGCGGCTCACCAATTGGGTGGATGCCGAGAACTTCTCCTGGAAATACACTTACGACGGCAACGCGAACATCATCGACATCGAGGATGCGCTCCACGGCCATTACGTGATGAGCTACGGCCCGCGCAACGAACGGCTCTCCGAGCTGAATCAGGACACAAATCTCTGGCGATACACCTACGACGAACTGCTGCGGTTGGCCGAACAGCGCGACCCCAACGGCACCGTCCGCACGATGCAATACGACGAAGCGAGCCGCGTGGACCGCGTTGATTTCAACACTGGCCGGTATCACACGTTCGCTTACGACGACAACAACAACTTGGAAGTGGTCACGCGGCGGGACGGTGCGAGTCCGCCAGTTCCGACGCGCTTCCGGTACGACGTGCTCGACCGCCCCATCGAGCAATCCGACGTGCATTATCAAACGGTGAACTACGGCTACGATGCTCTCGGGCGAAACATCTCCAAAACCTATCCCGGCGGCAAAATGCTGGCGCAGAGTTTCGATCCATTGAGCCGCCTCACCAATCAGCTCTTTGATTTCGGCCCGCAGAAATTCACCAACTCCTACGCCTACGACCAAGCCAGCCGTCTGGTGCAACGCCGCTATCCGAACGGCGTCATCCAAAGCAACGCCTTCGATACGGCTGGAAGAATCACGAACCTCACTTACGCCGCTCTCAACTTTCAACCCTCAACATTTAACCTCGCCCTGACCTACGCCTACGACCGCAACGGCAACAAAACCGCCTCCACGGAAAAGGGCACGCTCGATTGGCCACTCCCGCCGCTCACCGACGAAATCGCGAACTACACCGCCGCCGGAAAACTCAAGACGCGCGCGATTTCCAACACGCCGACGAATGCGATGCCCTCTCTTGGGGGAGAGGGCCAGGGTGAGGGCGGAATTTTTTCTTACCATTACGACCTCAGCGGCAACATGACGAACGCCGTGTTGGCGGGCGGCGTGGGAACTAACGTCCAAAGCTGGGCGCTCACTTACGACGAGGACAACCGCACCAAGAGCCTCCGCTGGACGACCAACGCGCAAACCCACACCGTGTCGAACCGCTACGACGCTCTGGGCCGCCGCGTCTCGCGCACGCTGAACGGCAGCGAAACTCGATACGTGCTCGACCTTTCCGGCGGCATGGAACGCATCCTCTGCGACATGAATGTCGCCGGTGTCATTACCGCCTGGTACGTCCACGGCCCCGATCTCGCGTTCAAAGTGGATGCGAGCGGCCACCTCACCTGCTACCACGCCGATGCGCAGGCCAACATCATCGCCCTCACCGGCCCGAACGGCACCAACCTCGCCCTCTACGCCTACACGCCCTACGGCCGCGTCCTCGGCGCGAGCAACCTGCTCTCGACGATTGGCGATCAACCGTACCGCTTCGTCGGCAGCCAGGGAGTCATGGAGGATTTGCCCGGCATCATTTTCATGCGCGCCCGCTACTACTCGGCGGAAGCGGGCGTGTTCCTTTCGACTGATCCGGTGAAGAAAATTGGGCCGGGATGGAAGTCAGATGCTTTCGCATATGCCAATGGGAATCCGAATGGAAACATCGATCCGAATGGAAATATTGCCGTCCCGGCATTTTTCCTTGGAGCGGCTGTCGGGATGGCAAAGGGGTTTGCGAGCGAGTTGATTGTCCAAGGCGCAAGCGCACTCAGCAGCGGACGCTTCGACTGGGACGAAATTGTCATTTCTATGGCCGCAGAAGGCCTTGGAGAAGGTGCCGCGTTTGCAACCGGAAACGCTGCGATAGGCGGCGCGGTTTCCGACGTTTATCGAGGTTACATCAACGCTCTTTCGAAGGGCGAAGGCAGCGACTACTTTTTGAAGCAAGGACCCATTGATGCTTTTACGGGAGGGGCCAAGTCACTCGCCTTCGAAAAGTACGTTTCAAAGGTAAGCTTGGGAGGCGGCAATTATCCCGGTGCGGTTCGCGGACCGAACGCTTCCACTCTCACAGGCGCTTTCTCCGGCTCGCATTTCTTCAACGGCCTAACTGAGACGGTTTTCAACACATCAAAGAAGGCCACAGATAATGTTCGTGGCAATTCATACCTTCCCAACGGAAATAACGGTGGCGGCTCTGGAGGTCTCTCCGGCACCACCCCAGATGCCGGTAGATATGGTGGTGCCATCACGGATATGGGAATGACTCCAGGTGCCGGACCCGGCAATTCCGGATCTACGTCCGGCGGAAGCGGTGGTGGTTTCAACCTAAGCTTGGGTGGCAACATCAACTTGGGCCTCAACAACCGGAACCCCAGAACCGGTGGTGCCAATACGCCAGCAGTTTTACCTCCACCTGCGTCACCGGCGGGAAATACAGGCTTTCTATCCGGCCTTAGAAACTTCTTCAGGGGGTTGTTCCGATGAACCGATTCGCCTTCAATTTGGCTGGCGAGTCGCCGTGTATCACTCCGCTTCGTCCTGCTCGTGGGGCAAACATCAACTACGCATGAAAACGGCAAGCCACACGACATTCATGGGCCTCCGTCACGGCTGGCTAGGTTGGAGTGCTTTGACGATCCTTATTGTGTTTCTTCACGCCCCAAGCAGCGAAGCGGCCAACACTCACGCTGCGGTGCTGAATCGTGCTTCAGCTCAATTCTTTTCTGCGGCGGATTCTCCGTCGTTGTCAATCACGGGGAACCTGACCATTGAGGCGTGGGTGAAACTGGCCTCGCAGCCAGGTAGCGGCAGCTACACCATCGCGAGCAAGAGCACGGAGGGTGGCGGTCATGCATCGTTCACATTCCGATACCTCAGTCTGGGAAGCAGATTGGATGCTTCGATTTCAGCCAACGGTGGCAGCGTAGTTCAAGTGTCCGTCCCACACACTCTGCCGACCGAGCAATGGACTCATGTCGCCATGGCTTACACAGCGGCGGCGGGCACGATTACGTTCTACGTGAATAGCGTCCAGACCGGAGCAGCCCAGACTGGACTGCCGAATGCGATTTTTGACAGCACGGCGGCTTTCCTGATCAGCGGATACGACGCAGGCCATTCGGCAACGCTGTTCAACGGCCAGATGGACGACGTGCGACTTTGGGCAGCGGCAAGATCGCCGGCCCAAATCAACGCGGCCATGTCCAGGGAACTCCTTGGCACGGAATCCAACCTGCGCGGCTACTGGAAGCTGAACAACTCGCTCGCCGACAGTTCTCCGAATGGTAACACGCTGGTGAACAACGGCGGCGCGACCTTCCAAAGCACCAATCTGCCTTTCACAACCAATATCTCGCCAAGTCTGACGGACGGATTATGGGGTTGGTGGAGTTTTAATGACGGGACTGCTGCTGATAACAGTGGCAACGGAAGAAACGGAACGCTCATCAGCAATCCCGGCGTTGTGGAAGGTTGGTCGGGGAAGGCTCTGCATTTCGACGGCCTAGATGACGCTGTCGCGGTTGGATTCGTGCCGACATTCTCCAACCTGACCGTATCCGCATTTGTTCGGACCGATTCTTATCCCACTCCTCACAATGGAGGCAGTTGGGCTTCCATTCTTGACGCCGGGCCATCACCCGATGTCTTCGGCATTCGCGCAGATTACCGCACTGGAACATTGAGGTTTTTTGCCTACTACCAATACAATCCCGGCGGCGTCTCCCTGATTTCGACCTCTGTCGTTGAACTTGGCCGTTTTTATCATGTCGCTCTCACGATTGATTCTGCAAAGGCACGACTTTACGTGGACGGCAATCTGGAGGTTGAAACATCAACTGCTGGCTTTTTAATCGGCACATTCGGCCTTTCCCCCTTGGTCATTGGAAATCGCACACTGAATGAAATTCCATTTCCAGGCACGCTAGATGAGGTCAGGCTTTATGACCGCGCCCTTCTGCCCTCCGAAGTGCGCTTCTTGAAGAATCCGATCCTAATCACTAACCAGCCAACAAACGCATTCAGCCTGCCGGGTGGTTCTGTGACGTTCTCCGTGGGTGTTCAAGCGTTGCCTCCCTGGTTTTACCAATGGTACTACAATGCGACCAACATTCTCGCGAACGAAACCAATGCTTCGCTATCCGTGCCGAATGTGCAACCTGTCCATGTTGGGGCTTACTCTGTTGTGGTATCCAGTGACTATGGCTCGGTCCTCAGTTCCAACGCGTTCCTCTACATCAACAATCCCGGCTTCGATGACGATGGCGACGGCTTGAGCAATGAACTTGAAATCCAGTTCGGCACGAATCCCGTGAATCCCGATACGGATGGCGATGGTCTCAGCGATTACGTCGAATTGTTCGTCCATGGAACCGACCCGCTCAAGCCGGACACCGACGGCGACGGATTGCCGGACAAGTGGGAGGTGGACCACGGCTTGAATCCGCGCCACGACGACGCCAACGATGATCTCGACGGCGACGGTGTGTCCAACAAGGTGGAGTTTGAAAACGCCCTCCATCCGCAGGCCGTGGCGACAAGTGGCGGCACGAACGATTTTCAGCGAGTCTTTGGTGAGCGCAGGATCCGCCACACTTACGACAAGATTGACCGGCTCATCGCGACGGAATACGCGAACGGCCTGGCGCTCGTTTACCAGTACGACGGCAACGGCAATCTGCTGCGGCAGATGCATCTCAAGCAGGACACGAACACGCTGCCGATCCTGTGGCGGTTCCTGAACGGGCTGACCAACACGTTCAACGTCGGTGCGAACGATGATGCGGACGGCGATGGCTGGTCCAATTACCAGGAATGGAAAGCTGGTAGCAACCCGTTGGACACAAACAGCAGGCCAAACCATGTTGGAAATCCGGGCACGAACATCGCCTCGCTCGTGTTGCCCTTCACCCCCAGCAATTTCGTCGTGGGTGTTGGGCAACTGGATGGCGGCGGTGCGGAGGAAATCGTCATCGGAGCGGATGGAAACCCCGGCACGAACAACAACTTTTTGCTCGTGCTCACGCAAACCTTCTCCGGCTGGACCACGCAGCGAGTGGATGTCGGACCGTTCGGGGTGACTTCACTTGCCATCGGTCAACTGACGAATCGGCCTGCGCCAGCGATTTACGCCGGATTACGCGGAACGACGAACGGCAGCGGACGGATTGTGGAACTGATCAAAGTGGGCGGCATGTGGCAGACGAACGTGGTGGCAACTTCAACGACTAACGCGGCGTTCGTGCTCGGAGTGCAGCAAGATGTCGGCGTTGTGGCGAGTTATGCTGTGACGAATCTCGCCGGTTTTCCGTTGTTCCGTTATTCATTCGCGTTCGGCTCTTGGAGTTCATCCTTACTCAGCACCAACTCTGGCGGCAGGGGATTGGGATTGGTGTCGCCTACTGGGACCAATGCAACGGCACCGCTCCGGCTGTTGGATCAAGGAGGGATTGAAATTAATGGCAATGCACGGCCGTTGCCGACTAACGCGGTGTATCGAGCAAATTCTGGCTCATGGTTCTTTATCACTCCCAACACTATGACCTGGTCGAATGCCGAATCTTTCGCGCAGACTTATGGAGGACATCTCGCGTCAATTGCTGACGCGAGTGAGAATGAATTTGTGCGAAGCCTCGCGAGCAGCGCAGTAGGCGTCGATTCATGGATTGGCTTCAATGATGCGGCGGTCGAAGGAGTCTTTGTTTGGTCGAGTGGCGAGCAGGTCACATTCGCCAACTGGAATTCTGGCGAACCTAATAATCTTGGAAACGAAGACGCCGCCCAAATTTTCATCGGCAATGGGAAGTGGAACGATAATCCGACCTCGTCTCTTTTGTATGGTGTCATCGAAGTTTCTGCTGCGGGTTCGGTGATTTCGGTAATTTTGCCGGAGCCAGTTGTCAGCCACAGCAACAACTGGCGCGGTAGCTCTCTCGCGGCAGGTTTGGTTCGCGGCACAAACGCCAGTTCTGTTTTCTACGCGTTCGCAGACGACATGAACGCGAATGGATTGATTGACCGCGTCGACAGTTTCATCATTGCCGAGTATTTGCTGAACGCCACCAATGTCAGTTTGCTGACTACTTCTCGCCAAACGATTTCTTCGGCAACCGTGGCGCAGAGCTACGGTCTGGCTTCCGTGAATTACCTCAACCGCAGCAACGAAGTTTTCTTCACCGGCGAGCCGGATGGGCAGGTGTTTGCCTGGACGGCGAAGGGGGCGACGAATCCGCTCCAGCGACAATTGTTCAGCGCGAATTACGCAGGCAAGGGTTGGCAGGCTCTCGCGGGTGTGAAGACGCTGGAGCCGGGCGAGGGACTGGCCGGGCTGCTTGTTGATCCTGCCACGCCGAACAAGTGCGACGTGATTCTGTGGCCGCCTCAGTCTCAGTTGCCTTCAACGACAGACTTTCCGCAAACCGCGCCGCTCGCCCGCATCCTGCCGTCGCCTAATGTCGGCGGAGCCATGGCGGCGGTCCAGGTGCGGATTTGGGACGGCGAAGGGAATGCCTCGCTGCCGCTGCTGGAATACCAAAACCCAACTACGCTCGGCTGGTCGAACGCCGTCATCGTCACGGTCAACGGAGCACCATGGTCTTTCAGCACTCGCGTGGCTGCTCTGCCCACTGGTTCCTCAAATCTTTTGATCTGGAACGCTGGTGCAGCCTTCGCCTCAGGCACGGTCACGAACGTCAACTTGCGCGTTCGCGCCCGCGACGTGTCGTTGCTGGGCGATTGGTCCGTGCCAATGCCGTATCACCTCACAATCGTCCTCGACGCGGACGGCGATGGCTTGCCGGACGGTTGGGAAATCGCGTCCTTCGGCAACTTGAACCAGACCGCGAACGGCGACTTCGACGGCGACGGCTTTAGCAACATGGCCGAATATCTGGCGGGGACGAATCCAGCGGACGCTAACTCATCGTTGAAATTGCGGATCGAACGGTTGTCCGGCGCGGTAAGGCTTTCCTGGCAAGGAGGCAGTAATGCGGCGCAGGTGTTGCAACGCTCATCTGCTATTCCGCTGGGCTGGCAGAATCTTTTCACGAGTCCTCCGTCCATGTTCACTGCATTTACGAATCCCGTTTCTTCCACCAACTACTTTTTTCAATTGCGCCTGCAACCCTAGACGCTTGCCGATCCTTCCCCCCAAATGGCTGCAGCCTTCGTATTTCCTAAACGGATCCGCCAGGCTTGCCAGCGTTCTCCGATGGCGTTGATGCGCTGGGCGAGAAGTCGCCCCTGAGTAAGCGAACCACCAAGCACCACTTGACGAGGGAGCGTCAGAGAGTTCGTAAACGTGAGAGCAGCTATGCTCTGACGTTTATGAAGCCTTTTGGAGGAGGGACAGACGTTGGGCCTTGGCCCAGGCTTCGGGGGTGACTTCGGAGGTCTGGCGGTTGGTCATCTTGGGCAGGCGGGTGAGGACGTCGCGCAGGTAGGCGTAGGGATCAAGGCCGCGGCGGCGGCAGCATTCCACCACGGTGTAGAGGATGGCGCTGCGTTGGCCCGCCTCGGCTTCGCCGAGGAAGAGTCGATGCTCCAGACACTTCGTGTCTGGCTAATTATCCAAGGCCACTTCGCGGCTCAACCCCGCTCACTGCAAGCAGCCCTTCGTTTGGAAATAAACTCGCTCCCTTCGAGATAAAAGCGCAGCGGCAGGTGCGCGGCGACCGACAGTCCGACGCGCGTGGTGGTGACAACGGGGCCGCGCTCACGGAGGAATGTTTTCACACCGGGGTTTTTCGCCACGATCAAGTCCGAGTTCAGCGCGCCTAAATCCGCTCCGTCGAGCGGGCGTTCGATGTCGAGCGCGAGGCAGAGTTTGGCCGGGCCGGAGGTGAGTTCGCGGAGCTTGTTCACCGGGCGGTTCTTTTGCATCCACTTCAAACCGAACATCGGCTCAATGGCGCGAATCAACACGGCTTCCCCCACACCGGGCGACTCGCACACGGCGTTGCAGCAGAAGTAATTGCCGTAGATGAAATAGACGTAGGCGCGTCCCGGTGGTCCGAACATGTGCCGGTTCCGCGCCGTCTCGCCGCGAAAGGCGTGGCAGGCCGGATCATTCGCAAGGTAAGCCTCGGTCTCGACAATCGTGCCGCCCGCCCACGAGCCGTCGGGCGTGCGGCGCAGGAGGAAGTGGCCGAGGATTTTCGGCGCGACGATGGCGGCGGAGGGTTCGTAGAAGGACGCGGGCAGCGGCGTGTGAGAATGTTGAGAGTTGAAAGTTGAGGGTTGAGAGCGAGGCATTGCTCAACCTTTCAACTTCCCAAACATCGCCAGCGTTTTCAGGCGTTGCTCTTCATGCCGCACGATGCGCGGTGGATATTTTCCGGCGAGCAACGGTTCATCCCACGGCTCGTGAATCGACTCGGCCGGCATTCTCGACAATTCAGGAATCCAACGCTGCACAAACGTGCCGTCTGGATCGCACTTCGCCGCCTGGCTCGTGGGATTGAAAATGCGGAAGTAAGGCGCGGCATCCGTGCCGGTGCCAGCGCTCCATTGCCAGCCGCCGTTGTTTGCGGCCATGTCACCGTCGGTGAGTTGCTGCATGAAGTAGCGTTCGCCGCGTTGCCAATTGATGAGTAAATCCTTGGTGAGAAACATCGCCACGATCATGCGGAGGCGATTGTGCATCATGCCCGTGGCGTTCAGGCAGCGCATCGCGGCATCGACGATGGGATAGCCGGTGCGGCCCTCGCACCACGCGGTGAACTGCGCGTCCGTGCCGCTCCATTCCAGTTTGTCGTAGGCGGGACGGAACGCGCCGCGCGTGACGTGCGGGAAGTTGTGCAGCACTTGCAGATAAAATTCGCGCCAGATGAGTTCGTTCAGGAACACGTCGCAACTCGCGGCAGCAGCGGGCGCAGGGGCACGCTTACGAGCGGCGGCGAGTTTTAGCAGCACATGGCGGACGCCAATCGTCCCGGCGCGAAAGTGTGCGGAGAGTTGCGACGTGCCATCCTGATCCGCGCGGTCGCGGGCCGTGGCGTAGGAGAAAACTTTGGCGTGAAGAAAGGCGTCGACTTGTTTCAGCGCCACTGTTTCACCAGCGGGCAGAATATCCTGTGAGCAGGGAAAACCAAACGCCGCTGAATCGAGCGGCAGTTCCTCGGAACGAATTTTCTCCGGCAGCCGCAGTTTTGCCGAATCCACTTCAGGGCAGGGCGGGGGAATGCGCCGCGCCTTCCACGCTTTCGAGTAGGGCGTGAAGACGGTGAAGGGCTTGCCCGCCTGCGTCAGCACTTCCTGCTCATGCCAGACCACGGCGTCCTTGAAGGTCTCGAAGCCCACGCCTATTTCGTTCAGCACGTTGAAGACACGCGCGTCACGTCCCTGCGCGTACGGTTCGTAGCGAAGATTGGCGAAGACGGCCTCGGCTTTCAGTTCGCGCACGAGCTTGGGAATTTCTGTTTCCGATTTGCCAAAGCGCACGATGAGATCGGAGCCGAGCGTGCGGAGGTTTTTCTGCAACTCATCCAGCGAACGCAGAAGAAACAACAGCCGCGCCGCACCCACGTCCGGCCCGGTGCGGAAGGCGTCCTCGAAGATGAAAACCGGGATGACATGCTCCGCCTGCCGGCAAGCCTCGGACAACGCCGTGTTGTCGTGCAGCCGCAGGTCGCGCCGGAACCAGTGGAGGATGCGCTTCACGCGAGGCGGGGGAAACTTAGTTGTTCTTCGGCGGTTCGTGGCGTTTCAGCCCGACCTCGTGCGCGATGTCGTCGAACTCCTCGCGCGTGACCGTCTCCAGCGACTTGCCCTTCGCGCCGAGCTTCTCGTTGATCTTGATGGCCTTCTCGGTCATTTCCTCGTGCGTGTCCTTGGAGCCGCCGACGAGCGCGAAGTTCGGCCCCTTGGTCACGCGCTTGTGGCCATCGCTGTCGAGGCCGACGCCGAGCATCACCGCTTTGCCTTTTTTGGAAGGACTCTTCGCCATGCCGGAACGTAACGAGCGGAGAGCGGGGCATTCAAGGGGCAATCAGACTGGGGGTGTGATTGGAAGTGGCGGTCAGTCGTAGCGCAGATTTGTAATCTGCTGTATCGCCGAATTGCATTCGGCAGGGCGTCGGCGAAGGCGAAGGCGTTGGAAGTTCGATCAGCCTGCGGATTGAAAATCCGCGATACAGCAGAATGCAATTCTGCGCTACGCGACCGGTCTTGACCGCCACTTCTAATCGCACCCTCAGACCGGGAGGGTTTCGTTCGAGGAGGGCCGACTTCCAAATCGGCGTGTGCCAATTCTGCCTGCCAGCGCGCTGATTTGGAAATTCGCGCTCCCAAAACCATCGTCCGCGAACTAATCGTTCACTTCTCGGACTCGGGCTGTTCCTTGCGCCACTCGCGGTAGTCGGACCATTGCAGGAGCGCGTCGAAAATCCCGACCGCGAGCAGGATGTAGAACCACGGGGGCAGAAATGAAAACAGCTCGCTCATAAAACACGGTGGCGCACGGGCCGCCGATGCATGGCTCATGCCACCAGCATTCACGCTGCAATTTGCCTCCGTGACTTCAAAATCTGTAAGCCCTTCCGACATTCGGCGGGGTGGCCGGACGGTTTGTCAATCCGGCGAGGTGGATGCCAGGTCATTGCCTTCAGCCAGCGGAGTCGTCGGCCAAAAATAATGACCGCACCCCGACACGCTTTCGCTACACTCCGCGCGTGCGTGCGAAAAATGAATTCCTCGAACTGTCCGGCCTGCGCGTGACGGTGGACCGTGTCATCCATCATCCCGAGGCGCAGACGCCGCCGGACCGCCCGCACTGCTTCGCCTATCACATCACCATTCACAACGAGAGCGACGTGACCGTGACCATCAAGGGCCGCAAATGGGTGGTGACGAATGAGCGTGGCGAAATCACCGCCGTCGAGGGCGACGGCGTGGTCGGCAAATCCCCGTGCCTCGCCCCGGGCGAACGTTTTTCCTACCACAGCTTTCACCTGAACGACACGACCACGGCGGTTGCCGAGGGCAGCTACATCGGCATTGATGAGCAGGGGCGCAAGGTGCTGACGCGGATTCCGAAGTTCGAGATGGATGCGGGGGAGTGAAGACAAACTTCAAATCCCAAAAAACAAATCCCAAATAAATTCCAAACACCAAGCTCCAAGCTCCAAGACGCGTGGCAGAACGATTCAGTTTGGGATTGGCATCTCTGAATGGAGCCCCTGAGAACGACCGGCGTTGGCAGGGTGCGGTGTCCTCACCGCGCCGTGCTGGAATCGGCAAGTCGTCGCGGAATTTGCCAGCCTCACCCCGGCGCGCACGGAGCGACGACGCCCTACCCGCACGCCCCATACGAACCCAATGCGCTCATTGAAATTTGAGCGGTTGGAATTTGTTTGGGATTTGAAATTTGGTTTTTGGAATTTTCCCCGCCCTCACAGCGGCAGCGTCACCACCATGGTCGTCCCCTCGCCCGGTGCGGAGCGGACGGTGAGTTGGCCGCGATGCAGTTCGGCCACGCGGCGCACGATGGCGAGGCCGAGGCCGGTGCCTTTCTTCTTCGTCGTGCTCAGGATGGAATCCAGCACGCGGTCGCGCTCGTCGGGCGTCATGCCTGCGCCGGTGTCGGTGAACTCGATTTGCAAATGCGTCGGCTCCGGCGACTGGGGCGGCACGCGCAACGCGCGGGTGGTGATGGTGAGCGTGCCGCCGCCGGTCATCGCTTCGACAGCGTTCAGCGTGAGGTTGAGAAACGCCTGCTCCAACTGCGCGGCGTCGGCGGAGAGCGGCGGGAGCTTCGGCTCGAGGTGCTGCTCGAAACAGATGTTCTGGTTCGTGAGCTTGTGGCGCACGAGGAGCGCAAGGTCTTTGAGCAGTTGATTCAAATCCACGGCGGCGAAGTTCGGTTCGGTGGTGCGCGCGAAGTCGAGGATCTGTTCCACGATCTTGTTCAGGTGATCCATCTTCTGCCCCATGATCTCGGCGTCCTTGCCGCGCGGATCGCCGGGCGGATAGTGCAGATCGAGCGAGTGGAAGAGCATCTTCATCACCGTGAGCGGATTGCGAATCTCGTGCGCGACCTCGGCGGCGAGCAGGCCGAGCGCGGACAGTTTTTCGTTCTGCCGCAACTGCTCCTCGACATCCACGATGCGCTCGTAGAGCCGCGCCTTCTCGATGGCCAGCGCCGACAGCTCGGCGAGCGTGGTGAGGATGCGAATCTCCTCGTTTGAGAACGTGTAGTGCCCGGCAGTATAAACATTCAGCACGCCGGTGGCCTGCGCGCCGAACATCAGCGGCACGCTCAGGAGCGAGACCAGTCCTTCGTTGCGCGCCATGCCCACGTTTTGATAGCGCGAGGAGGTTTGCACGTCGGGAACTTGCTGGGGCTTTTTTCGGCGCATGACCACGCCGACGAGACTTTCCGCCGCGCTGAGCCGGGGCTTGTCGAGGTAGTCGCGGCCTGCGCCGTGGCTGGCGCGCACGTCCAGCCACTCCCCGGTGTCGTCGAGCAAGAGCAACGAACTCATTTTGGAATTCATCAGGACACACGCCTCGCGCGTGATGGCGCGGAGGGCTTCGTCGAGATGGAGCGTGGAATTGATCGCCTGGCTGACGCTGACCAGCGACTCGAACATGCGCGCCTTGAAACGAATTTTTTCGTAGAGCCAGGTGTGCTGGATGACGCGCGCGGCCTGGCCGGCGAGTTCCTTCAACAGTAGCTCATCCTCGGCGGTGAAGGCGTCCTCGCGGTCCGAGTCCACGTTGATCACGCCGCGCACTTCGCCATTCACTTCGAGCGGGACGGCGAGTTCGGAACGCACTTCAGGACGGACGGCGACGTAGCGTTTGTCCTTCCGCACATCGGCCACGCGCACGGCTTGGCCGTGGCTCGCGACCCAGCCGGTGAGTCCGAAGGAGACGGGCATTTCAAAATCCAGCGCGTCGTCCGGCAACCCGTGCGCGGCCTCGATGGTGAGCGCGTGCGAAGTGGGATTAAGCAGCGCCACGGAGCCGCTGGTGGCGCGCGTGAGGCGCACGGCCTCGCCGACGATAAGTTGCAGTGCCTCCTGCGCGTCGAGCGACGAGTGGAGCGTGTTGCTCACGTCGTAGAGCAACTGGAGGCGCGCGTAGCGGCGCTGAAGTTCGGCCAGTTCGTCGGTCACGGGCGGGGATTGAAACAGTGGTGTGGCAAAACTCCAAATTCCAAAATCCAAACGTCAAACAAAGGCGAAGCCATGAGACGCCCCCGGCGGAAGTCGCCGCCCATCTGACCGTGTCGGCGGCGACGCGCGAATCCGTTCAAGCTGAACGCTGAGAAACGGGTGTGACGGGCGTGTTGCTCAAAATAGAAAGGAGTCGCGGACAGCCATGTCCGCAGTTGGTTGCACTGACGATCGAGGCTCGATTTGGCGAGCCCCAGTGGACATGGCTGTCCGCCGCTCCGGCGATTTCGGCCGCGATTAAATTTGGTGAAACTCCCTTCCCGCTTCCCCAAAGTGCCGCCATGAAATCACCGTTAAGTTTTTTTGCCCTGTTGATCTGTGCCGGCACCGCCAGCGCGCAAATGACCATCCCGCTCTGGCCGGACGGTGCGCCCGGCGCGCTCGGCACGGCGGACAAGGACATTCCCACGCTCACTATGCAGGCCGCTGATCCCGCGGTGGCCACGGGCGCGGCGATGGTCATCCTGCCCGGCGGCGGCTACGGCGGACTGGCGGGTCATGAAGGCAAAGGCTACGCCGACTGGCTGGTCACGAACGGCGTCACTTGTTTCGTGCTCAAGTATCGGCTCGGCTCGGCGGGCTATCGTCATCCGATCATGTTGCAAGACGCGGCGCGCGCGGTGCGCGTGGTGCGGGCGCGCGCGGCGGAGTTCAAAATTGATCCGAAGCGCGTCGGCATCATCGGCTCGTCGGCGGGTGGACATCTCGCCTCGACCTTGCTCACGCACTTCGACGCGGGGCAGGCGGAGGCCGCTGATCCGATTGATCGCCAGAGCAGCCGGCCTGACCTCGGCATTCTCTGCTACCCGGTCATCACGATGGGGCCGAACACGCATCAAGGCTCGAAGAACAATCTCCTCGGCAAAGACCCTTCGCCCGAACTCGTGAAGCTGCTCTCGAATGAAATGCAGGTCACGAAGGACACGCCGCCGTGCTTCCTCTGGCACACCGTCGAGGACAAGGCGGTGAAGGTGGAGAACTCGCTGGAGTTTGCCGCCGCGCTGCAACGCGCGGGCGTGCCGTTCGACCTGCACGTTTATCAAAAGGGCGCGCACGGTCTCGGCCTTGGCAAGAATCATCCGTGGGCGGCGGACTGCCTCTTCTGGCTGCGCGAGCAGAAGTTTGTGAAGTGAAGGAGTATCGGGCATTGGTCGGCTTAAACGAGGTTGGTTCAAAATTCGTTTGCCCCAATTCGTTTGCCCATCCGTCCCAGCGACTGAGTTCAGACAGATGAATTGATGGCAAACGAATTAGGGCAAACGAATGAAGACCGGGCGGGGTGTGTTTAGAAATGTGCTGTGATTGTCTTGTCTTAATCACCCGGCATTGACCCGCGATTCTCGCTCTGCTGAAACTCCGCGCATGGCAAATGATTTGAAAATTGAAAAGCTCGTCGAAGGCGCTGGCGCCACTCCGAAGAAAGGCCAGAGCGTCACGGTGCATTACACCGGCACCTTCCTCGACGGGAAGAAGTTCGACAGCTCCGTGGATCGCCGCGAGCCGTTCACCTTCGCGCTTGGTCTCGGGCAGGTCATCGGCGGCTGGGACCAAGGCGTCGCGACCATGCGCGTCGGCGACAAAGTGAAGCTCACCATCCCGCCCGAACTCGCCTACGGCCGCGAAGGCTATCCCGGAGCGATTCCGCCGAACTCGACTTTGATTTTCGAGGTCGAGCTGCTCGCCATCGGCTAGGCCCGCCCCGCCCGCTTGAAACCCACCGTCAAGCTCGCCGAGACTCAGACGCCCGACGGCGCGCGCCTCGCGCTCTACGAACACGACGGCGAGTATTGCATCCGCGTGGGCCAGGAGGAGTTGATGCACTCCTCGCACAGTCTCTCCGAACTCCTGCTCGGCGAACTCGCCACCGAGGAACTCACCACGCACGCCAATCCCACCGTGCTGATTGGCGGCCTCGGCCTCGGCTACACCTTGCGTGCGGTGCTGGAAAAACTGTCGCCTGACGCCAAGGTTCAAGTCGCCGAGCTGATGCCCGCCGTCGTCGAGTGGAACCGGAAATTTCTCTCCGGCTTGAATGGAAAGCTGCTCGACGATCCGCGCGTCGAAGTCATCGTCGCCGATGTCTGGGAAGTGATCGCGCGCGCCGGACGTTCGCACTACGACGCCATGATGCTCGACATTGACAACGGCCCCGATGGCCTCGTGCAGAAACAAAACACCCGCCTCTACCAGCACGAGGGACTGCGCCGCATCGCCACCGCGCTGAAGATGGGTGGGCGGGCGACCATCTGGTCCGCGTGGCTGGATCACGGTTTCGTGGAGCGGCTGACCGACGCGGGATTTTCAGTTCGCACGGTGCCGGCCAAACTTTATCCGCACGCCAAACGCTGCGCCTACACCTTGTTCGTGGCTGACAAGTGAACGGTGTTGTCCGGCCTCGTCGTCTCACTTCTTCCTCGTGGAAAAACCCTGCGTCACACCGCACACTCGCGACATGAGTGCGGAGAACCACGCGTTGACCAAACAAGACCCGTTCGCCCAGCGCATGGCCGCGCTCGGCGTGCGCGAAGCGGATATTGAGGAAACCTTCGTCCGCTCCGGCGGGCACGGCGGGCAGAACGTCAACAAGGTCGCGACCTGCGTGATGCTTATGCACCGCCCGACTGGCGTGCAGGTGAAAAGCCAGGCCACGCGCGAGCAGGGACGCAACCGCCTCCACGCGCGCAAGCTGCTGCTCGATAAAATCGAGGCGCAGCAGAAAAGCCGCGCCGAGGCTGAACGCGCTCGCGTGGAAAAATTGCGCCGCCAGAAACGCGGCCGCAGCCGCGCTGCAAAGCAGCGGATGCTCGCCGATAAATCCCACCACGCGACGAAGAAGAAATTCCGCCGCGCGGGTCCGACGGATTGAACCGTGCCCACCCCCAGATATTTCTCCCGTCGTCTTCCTGCTCTGATTACGCTCCGCCCACATGGCAACCATCGGCAGGCGCAACACACTTTCCATCGTGCGGGAATCTACTCCCGGCCTCTACCTCAACGGCGGCGACCTCGGTGAGATTCTGCTGCCCGGCCGATACATCCCCCGCGCACTCAAGCAGGGCGACAAGATTGAGGTCTTCATCTACCTCGACTCTGATGACCGCCTCGTGGCCACCACCGAGACGCCGCTCGCCATGGTCGGCGAATTCGCCTGCCTCAAAGTCGTGAGCAAGCATCAGCAGATCGGCGCCTTCCTCGACTGGGGACTCGCCAAGGATTTGCTGCTGCCCTTTCGCGAACACACCGGCCCGCTGCGCGTCGGCCAGAAAGTTGTCGTCGCCGTTTATCTGGATGAGAAAACCAGGCGCATCGCGGCCAGTGCGCGCCTGCGCCGCCACTTCAGCCGCGACACGCCGACGTATGCGCCGGGCCAGCCGGTCAATCTGCTCATCACCGGCCAGTCGCCGCTCGGCTACACCGCCATCGTGGCCAACGCGCACGAAGGATTGCTCTATCGCGATCATGTCACTGTTCCGCTGGAGATTGGGCAGAAGTTGAAAGGCTTCGTGCGTCTCGTCCGGCCCGGCGGAAAAATTGATCTCAGCCTGGACGCTTCGGGCTACCAGCGTGTGGCCTCCCTCGAACTGCAAATCGTCCAGGCGCTCGAACGGGGCGGGGGACGACTGGCCTTCGATGATGACAGCCCGCCGGAAGTGATTCGCACGAACTTCGGCGTGAGCAAGAAAGCCTTCAAGCAGGCGCTCGGAGCGCTCTACAAAAACCGGCGCATCGAGTTTCTGCGCCCGGGGATTCAGTTGCTCGACAATCGTTGAATCATTCCGCCGCCGCGCGTTGCAAACGATCCGCGATGGCTCGCCACTCCGCGCCGGGCGGCACCGCCTCCACCACGATTAATTCCGCGCCCGCCTCATCGCACGCATGGAGTTCCGAATAGATCGCGCGCGCGAACGCCTCGGCATCGTGCGGGATCACGCACACGCGTCCGATGTTCGCCGTGAGCGGAATGTGGGTGTGGGCGATGACGGAGATTTTCTCCGGCGCGATGTTCACTCGGGCGAGCTGAGATTTGAATTCGGCTTCATCACGCCACGCCAGAATCACCAGACGCGCCTTCGGGGCGTAGTGCTTTCGCAACTGTCCCGGACTGCGCAGCACGCCTTCCGCGGCCTCGCCGGTCCGGGTCGCGCATTCGCCGATCACCGCGACCAGCGACTCCTCGTGAATCATGCCGGGCCGCAGCAGGCGCGGCGGCGCGCCCGTGAGATCGACGACGGTGGATTCAATGCCGACTTGCGACTGCCCGCCATCGACGATCAGCGAAATGCGGTCGCCGAGACTGGCGGCGACGTGCGCGGCGTTGGTCGGGGAAATTTCGTTCGAGCGGTTCGCGCTCGGCGCGGCCAGCGGAAAACCGCACGCGCGAATCACCGCTTGCATGAGCGGATGACTGGGGCAACGCACGCCCACCGTCCCGCCCCCCGCCGTGACGAGACCGGGAATCTGCGGTGCGCGATCCACCACGACCGTCAACGGTCCCGGCCAGAACGCGGTGGAAAGTTTTTCTGCGGACACGGGCCAGTGCGCGGCGCAACGCCTGGCCATCGCGAGATCGGAGACGTGGACGATGATCGGGTTGTGTGCTGGACGCCCCTTCGCCGCAAAAATTTTTCGCACCGCGTTTTCATCCAGCGCGTTGGCGGCGAGTCCATAAACTGTCTCCGTCGGCAGGGCTACGACTTCGCCACGACGCAATGCGTCCGCCGCCTGCGCGACGGCGGCGTCGAACAGCGCGGGCGTGTGCGTGGGCAAAATTTCAGCGCGTGGCATTGGCGGCGTTTGTTTAAGCGCGCGCGCGGCGGCAGACAAGTGCGAGGCGTAGTGGGGCAGGCGTCCCGCCTGCCACAGTCCTTTGGCCGTCCCGGCTGAAGTCCACCAGCCGGGACGGCCAGTGGACTGGTGGCAGCCGGGACGGCTGCCCCACTACGGCTTGTCCGCAGTGCGCACCCAGTTGCCAACGAATCATCCGCTCGCCTACGCTCCCCGCGTGCTCACGACCCTGACCCAGCAGTTGCAAACCAGAACGCCGCTCTCCGCTGAACAAGTGGGGGCCGCGGTGCGCGAATTGATCTCCGAAACGGTCACGCCGGAAGCCAAGGCAGATTTCCTCAGCGCACTCGCGGTGAAGGGCGAAACCGTGGAGGAGATTGCCGCGTTCGCCAGCGAACTGCGCGCGCTCTCCGTGACGCCGCCGCTTGATGAGGCCACGCGCGCGAGTGTGATTCTCGACGTGTGCGGCACAGGCGGCGACCAGTTGAACACGTTCAACATTTCCACCACCGTCGCCATCGTCGCGGCGGCGGCGGGCGTGACGGTGGCGAAGCACGGGAACCGTGCCATCACCTCGCAGTCCGGCAGCGCGGACGTGCTGGAGGCGCTGGGCATTCGCGTGGATTTGGAGCCGCCGCAGGCGGCGCAGGCGTTGCGCGAACATCAGTTCGCGTTTTTCTTCGCGCCGAAATATCACCCGGCGTTCAAAAACATTCTGCCCGCGCGCAAGCTCTGCGCAGCACGCGGCCAGCGCACCATCTTCAATTTTCTGGGGCCGCTGCTGAATCCCGCGCGGCCCACCGCGCAGCTCATCGGCGTGCCGCGTCCCGAGATGTGCGAACCCGTCGCGCGCGTGCTCCAATCGCTCGGCATCCGGCGCGGCCTCGTGGTGTGCGGGCGCGTGCCGGGCGCGGAGGGTGACGCGTGGCTCGATGAGTTTTCCACCCTCGGCGAGAATCACGTCGCGGAGTTTTATCAGGAGCGCGGCTTTCACGTTTCCACGTTTTCGCCAGGACAATTTCCGCTCCAGCCCGCCACGCTGAAGGATCTGGTGGGCGGCGATCGCGCGACGAACGCGGCGATTCTCCGGCGCATCTTGAATGGCGAGGAGCGCGGGCCGAAGCGCGACGCGGTGCTGCTCAACGCCGCTGCCGCGCTCTTTGTCGCGAACCGCGTGAAGAGTTTTGCTGAGGGCTGGGAACTGGCGGCGGAGGTGATCGACAGCGGAGACGCCGCAAAAAAGCTGGCGGCACTGGCCTCGGCGTGCTGACGTTCGGCGCGCGTCGGGCGTCGGGTCAACATCAGCGAGAGACTGGAAAGTCTCTCAACTGGCCGGCTGGAAAGCCGGCGTTACGACGTAGCGCCGACATTCTTGTCGGCAGGTCGGGAGACTTTTCAGTCTCCCGTTCCCAGGGAAGAGTGTGCTTGCAACATGCGCCCGGCGGCGGGCCCGTTGGATTTTCCGATTGGCTCACTCCGGCGCTTCTGCCATTACCCGGCAACCAGACGGAGAAGGATCAAACACATGTATAAAATCATCGGAGCGGATCAAAAAGAGTACGGGCCGGTCAGCACGGACCAGATGCTCCGTTGGATCGCGGAGGGCCGCGTCAACGGCCAGACGCTGGTCCAGGCTGATGGACAGGCGGACTGGCGTTCGCTCGCCACGTTTCCTGAACTGGCCGTTTTAGCGGCGACGCCTGCCGCGCCGGTTCCCGCGGCCCCACCCGGCGGCGTGCGTTCGCTCGTGACGGCTCCGGCGGTGGCGATGCTGATCGTGGGCATCGTGTTCGCATTGTTCGGATTGTTCGGCGCGCTCGGGGCGGCGCTGGGCTGGACGACGGAAGCCTTGAAACAAAATCGCGGCGGCCTGCCGCCGGAATTTGCGCGCATGATGGAAAATCTGGGCGGCCCGGTTGCCGTCGGTGTTTCGTTGCTGCATCTGGCCGTGGCCGGACTGGTGATCTTCGCCTCCCTCAAAATGCGAAAGCTGCAGGGCTACGCGCTGGCCATCACCAGTTCGATTCTGATCATGGTGCCTTGTGTGACGCCGTTTTTCTTCTGCATCCCCTGCTGCATGGCCGGGCTGCCCGTCGGCATCTGGTCGCTCATCGTGCTGATGAAGCCCGAGGTGAAATCTGCGTTTCACTGAAATGGATTCCGTTCCGCCGGTCATCAAAAACCAGCCGGGCGTCGCCCGCATTTTTCTTGGGGCGGGCCTCGCTGCGGCGGCTGGTCTCGCGGCCGTCCTGTTCCTGTTCAATCCCGCCGAGCATGGTTTTTTCCCGCGTTGTTTTTTCCGCATGTTCACCGGTTGGGAGTGCCCCGGCTGCGGCGGGCTGCGGGCCGCGCATCAATTGCTGCATGGGCAGGTGCGCGCGGCGTTTCTGCTGAATCCGCTGCTGGTGCTGGCGCTGCCGTGCGTGGCTTACTTCACGGCGCGGCCCTGGGTGGAACGATGGGGCGGCCTCAAGCTCCCGCAGCCCTTCAAGAGCCTGACGTGGCTCTGGCTGGCGCTGGTGGTGGTCGTGGCCTTTGGCGTGTTGCGGAATCTGCCTGGGTGGCCATGGCTCGGTCAGTAATTCACGCCGGCAGTTCCACGATGATCAGTGCCTCGGCGTTTTCTCCGAGGCCATGTCGGGATTCACGTTGCGGCTCGCGCGCCCGCCGTATTTCTCGAAGAAGTGATACCCATTCCGAACCACGAGCAACCCGGCGTTCTGCGTGCAACGCTGCGTGAACTCCCACGCCTGATCCAGCCGCGGCAAATCTATCGCCGCGAGTTCGCGCACTGGCGCGGACGTCGTGGCCGTGCGCCAACCGCCGGCGTTGTCGGGTGGAGGGAAGTAGTCGGCGGCGTGGACGGTGGCGCGAAAGAACAGTGCACAGCCGATTCGCGCGACAACACGAAGGGCGGATGAATTCATGCGAGGATGTAGTCCGCGTCCGTCCAAGGGGTCAACCTCTGTGTCACTGGCCCCGGTTCCCGGCGCATTTCGCCGCGCAAGAGCAACGCCTGACCCACACCGCCAGAAGGCGCGGTGCGGATCAACGCGGGGCTTTGATGAAGTCCTCGTCGATGACCACCTTCCAATCATTGCCAAACCGACGGAAGTTTAAGCTCTCTTTTTTGGCCGGGGCGGAGGTCATCAGGGTTTCAACTTCAAAGGTCGTCTCCTCCACGGAGGGCGACTGTTGGGAAAGGATTCGGTAGCCGGTGTAACCCCGCTTCTGATTCTCCGCCATCATCGGGATCAAGAGGCCCTCTTCAACGCCGAGTTTGTTGTCCAGAATCTTTTGAAGATGCTGCGCTTTATCAGGGTCCGTAGAAGCCCTGGCCATTTGCTCTAACATGTCTGTGAGAGTTTTCCGCGCGCCCTCGGTAATGAAAACGGATTCCTTGAACCGCTCACGGTTGCCGTTCAGCAACGACCAGCCGCGCGTGCTCAACGCGGCCAGCGGAGTGGCAAAGCCCGCGTCGGTCCAGGAATCCTTGGGCAATTCGAGGACGGTTGGTTCGGCGACGGGCGGGGCCAGCGGGCTGACCCGGGGCTGGTTCGCGCCGCGAAGCCGGGCCAGCTCTGGCTCGTTGGCGCGCAGCCGCGTCACCTCTGCGCGGAGCCTCGGCAACTCCCCGGAAGCGATCTTCAACCGTTCGTTCTCCCCTCGCAAAACAGCCAGCCGGGCAGCCTCCTCCTCCCGCTCTTGCTGCGCCTGTTGCTCTTGCTGCGCCTGCTGCTGGCGAAGCGTCTGGACCTCCCCGCGCAGACGCGAGGTCTGGCGGGCTTGATAGATTCCTGTGCCGACGGCGGCAGTGAGGGTGGCGATAAGGAGAGTTTTTTGCAGTGTGGTCATGGCAATGGCTTTCGTGATGGTTGCGGTTGTCGCGGTGGTGAGAGTTGTTCCGACCAGCGCGGTGGCGGTGCAAATGGTGAAGGCGAGTCCGACGGGCGCGGCCTGGACGGCGTGGGCCGAGATGACGACGGCGAGTCCGCTTGCGCCCACGGTGACGCCGCGCTGGGCGAGGAATTCCCGCAGGCGTTCCACGGCGCGGCTCACGCGCTTTTGCGCGGTGTCATCGGAGGTGCCGAGGGTCTGGCCGACTTCGCGCAGAGATTTGTTCTCGAAATAGCGGAGCAGGACGGCGGCGCGGTCGGTCTCGTCGAGCGCGTGCATGGCTTCGTCGAGCAGCGGTTCTATGTGCGTCCAGTCGGCGTCGTTGGCGTTCATGGCATTCATCTCGCACGCAACTTGTTCGCGGAGCTGGCGGCGGGCCTCGCCGCGCACCACGTTGATGGCCGTCCGGCGTGCCACGTCGTAAAGCCACGCGGTGAGGATGGTGTCGGGCTTCAGGCGGGCGGCGTTCTGTGCGAGGTCGGTGAAGACAGATTGAGTCACCTCCTCCGCGAGTTGCGGCGAACGGACCTGACGCAACGCGGCGCAATAGACCAGGTTCAAGTGCCGCCGGACGAGCGCGGTGAAGGCGTCCTGCGATTGATCGCGGGCAAACTCTCCAAGCAAATCCAGATCGTTGGCTGTCATTCTCAACAACCTATCCCCGCCGACCGCCGAAATCCGACAGCAAAAGTCACTGAATCAGTCGCGAGGTTTCGTCTGAACAAACCGCCCCGCGCACCAGCTCAAGCGTCGCTCCGCGACGCAGACCATTGTTTGTCTCGGAACCGTGGGATGAATCCTCCGGCTACCTTCGGGACATCGCGCCGCGATTCACTTCTGGCCCTTAATCAGCTTGCGCAACGCCTTCGTGGCCTGCTCGCGATCCAGTTCGCTGGACGCGACGCCGAGGGTGAGTTTTTCCCAGGCGTCCGCGTCGAGGTCTTCGTCCGGCAACAGTCCGTTCTCGCTCAAGAAAACCAGACAGGTTGCGAGCGCGGTGCGCTTGTTGCCGTCCACGAACGGATGGTTTTGGCACAGGTAAAAGAGATACGCCGCCGCGACTTCCATCGGCTCGGAAAACATCGGCTGCCCCTGCATGGTGGCCTGCGGAGCGGCGATGGCGGACTCCAGCAGCGGTTCGTCGCGCAGTCCGGGAGAGCCACCGTGCGCGGCCAGCACCTCCTGATGGATGGCGAGCACGGCGGCGATGGTGGGGTGCGAAAGCGGCGCGCTCATGAAAGCCGCCGGAACAGTTCAGAGTTCTTGCGGATGAGGCGCTTCGCGGTGGCTGCGGCTTTCTTGGGATCAATGCTTGGCCGGAGCGGCGTGAGGGTGATGGTGCCGCCTTCATGCAGTTCGACGTTCACTTGGTCGCCCACTTTGAGGCGGGCGAGTTCCATGAGCGCCGCATCAAACATGATGCCCTGCGAGTTGCCGACTTTGGAAATCGTCTTGGTCATGGGTGTAATACTATGTTTTACGCCTGTTGGCGTCAAGATGCCCGGCCCGACACCGCAGGCGGCCAAAACCAATTTCACACTCGCGCTGCGCCGACTCGATTTGGAAACTGCGCGCACCAGATGTTGTCGCCAGAACAATTGTGTCCGTCTTGCGGGAGGGCGAACGCGTGTCGCATCGCCAACGGCTGCGCTTATAAGGGGCCGTGCTGGTGCGAGGCGTATGTCGTTCCCGCCGAGGTGCAAGGGCAACTGGCCGAGGCGCATCCGGTGCGCGCGTGCTTGTGCCGGGAATGTCTGGTGCGTTTCAGCGAGTCGGCGGGCGATGCGGTGTCGCGCGTGGATTCTCCCGCGCCGCCGCCTGTCGCAGGCCAAGATTATTACCTCGATGAATTCGGGCGCATGGTTTTCACCGCCGCGTATCACCTGAAGCGCGGGCATTGCTGCGACAGTGGGTGCCGGCATTGTCCGTATCCGCAGCGCGCGTCGACTTTGTAGCTTCCGAGTGTATTTATTTCCGTGCCGTTCGGATCAAACGCGCATCTCAAATCCCCAGCGCGCTTTTCACTTCCGCAAACGCGCGCACGGCCCGTTCCAAATCCTCGCGCGTGTGCGCGGCGCTGATTTGCGTGCGGATGCGCGCCTGGCCTTTCGGCACCACCGGGAAGCTGAAGCCGATGACATACACGCCTCGCTCCAGCATCGCGTCGGAGAATTGGGTGGCCAACGCGGCGTCGCCGAGCATCACCGGGCAGATTGGATGCGTGCCGGGCAGAATGGTGAAAGCGAGCTTCGCCATGCCTGCGCGGAAAAACTTTGTGTTCGCCTCCAGCGTGTCGCGCAACGCCGTGGACTCGGTCAGTAGTTCCAAAACTTTCAGCGATGCACCCGCGATGCTCGGAGCCAGCGTGTTGCTGAACAGATACGGGCGCGAACGCTGCCGCAGCAGTTCGATGATTTCCCGCCGCCCACTGGTGTAGCCGCCGCTCGCGCCGCCCAGCGCCTTGCCCAGCGTGCCGGTGATCACATCCACGCGCGACATCACGCCGCAGTGCTCGTGCGTGCCGCGCCCGCGCGCGCCCATGAAACCGACCGCGTGTGAATCATCGACCATCACAAGCGCACCATATTTGTCCGCGAGATCGCAGATGGCCGAAAGGTTCGCGATGGAGCCGTCCATCGAGAACACGCCGTCCGTCGCGATCATTTTGAAACGCGCGTTGCCTGCCTCCTTCAACTTCGCTTCGAGGTCGGCCATGTCGTTGTTCGCGTAGCGGAAGCGCGCGGCTTTGCAGAGGCGCACGCCGTCAATGATGCTCGCGTGATTCAACGAGTCAGAAATGATCGCGTCCTCCGCGCCCAGCAACGTCTCGAACAAGCCGCCGTTCGCATCGAAGCACGAGCCGTAGAGAATGGTGTCCTCGGTGCCGAGAAATTCGCTGAGCGCGTGCTCCAGTTGTTTGTGAACGCCTTGCGTGCCGCAGATGAACCGCACGCTGGCGCAGCCGTAGCCCCATTGATCAATCGCGGCCTTGGCGGCGGCGGCCACGGCCGGATGCTGCGCGAGTCCGAGGTAATTGTTCGCGCACAGGTTGAGCACGGGTTTTCCATCGGCCACGCGGATGGTTGTGCCCTGCGGCGTCATGATGACGCGCTCGCGTTTGTACGTGCCCGCCTCGCGAATGTCGGCGAGTTGCGTTTCGAGATGCTGGGTGAATGAAGAATTCATGGGATAAAAAATATGAACTTTCCCGCAGATTCAGAGCGACCACAGATAATTTTTCCAATCCGTGGCCGCTCTGAATCGGTGGGAAATATTTTGTGAATGTTGCCTGGCGTTCATCAAGTTCGCTTCACAGCGGCGCAGTCTTGAACGGCAGGTCATGCGCGTCCGCCACGACGCGGCTGGTGAGCAGGCCGTCCATCACATTGATGCCGCTGGCGAACGCGGGCATGCGCTGGCACGCCTCGGCAAGTCCGTGATCCGCGAGCAGTTCGATGTAACGATGCGTGACGTTGATTAGCGCCTGGGTGGCGGTGCGCGCGTACGCGCCCGGCATGTTCGCCACGCAGTAATGCAGCACGCCCTCCTCGGTGTACACCGGATCGTGATGCGTGGTGGGGCGTGTGGTCTCGGCGCAGCCGCCCTGGTCCACCGCGATGTCCACGAGCACGCTGCCGGGTTTCATGCGGCGGAGCATTTCGCGGCTGATGAGCTTCGGTGCCTTGGCTCCGGGCACGAGCACCGCGCCGATGAGCAGGTCCACGTTGGGCATGAGTTCCATCAAGTGCGATTCGTTCGAGTAAAGCGTGTGCGCGGTGTGCAACGTGATGTCGAGAAACCTCATGCGCTCCAAATCCACTTCGAGAACGGTCACGTCCGCGCCCAGCCCGGTGGCCATGCGCGCGGCGTTAATGCCGGCCACGCCGCCGCCAATCACCACGACGCGGCCTGGCAATACGCCCGGCACGCCGCCGAGCAACGTGCCGCTGCCACCCGCGTGCTTCGCGAGGAAGTAGCCGCCGACCAGCACCGACATGCGCCCCGCGATTTCGCTCATCGGTTCGAGCAGCGGGAGGCGGCGGTTCACTTCAATAGTTTCGTAAGCCAGCGCCGTGACGCCGGATTTCATCAACGCCTCGGTGAGCCCGCGATTCGCCGCGAGGTGCAAGTAGGTGAACAGAAGTTGCCCGCGCTGCAGTAGCGCGTACTCGGAAGGCAACGGCTCCTTGACCTTCACGATCAATTCGCCCTGCGCAAAAATCTCGGCGTGCGTGGACACCATAGTCGCGCCCACGGCCTCGTAATCACGGTCAGGAAAACCCGCGCCCGCGCCGGCGTTCTGTTCCACGAGCACGCGATGCCCGCGCTTGATGAGCTGGTAAGCCGCCGATGGGGTGAGGGCCACGCGGTTCTCCTGTTCCTTAATTTCCTTCGGGACGGCGATGATCATACGTGCAATTCCTTGGCCTGAACTTAGGCGAGGCCTGGTGCGGAAAGACAGTGCATTTGCGAAAGTCCAGCCGCGTGGTGGAACTTGTCGCGGTCCGACAAAACGGTAACGGGTCAGCCGTCTCGGCTGCCCCACCAAGGCGGTGCGATCGCCGTTCTTTTTTCGCGTCCTTGGCGTGAGGCATTCTCCGCATCGTGGCTAATTCTCCCAGCGTGCGCCGAGGCGGTTGATGCTGCCGTGCAGTTCGCTCCTCATGGTTTTGCCCGCAGCAGATTTCAGGCTGTAGCGCAGTTCAAATTGCATCACCGGACGGAGGCCGGGAATTTCCAGAAACACGCCCTGGCCATCGGGCAGCAATTTCGCCGCGCGCACTTCGAGCGTCTCGTGGCCTTCCTTCTCCGGATCGGACGGCCGGAAATCTTTCGAGCCGTATTGTTTGGCGTAGCGATAATTCCAATGCGCCGCCGCGTAGCTGCCTGTGTCCTCCGCCGCCGCGCGATCCAGTTCGGTGGCAAACATCACGCGCACGCCATTCGTGTGGACATTGAACTCGACGGGCACCAACGGCGTCGCGCCGGTGTAGCGCACGCGCTGCAAACAGCCGTCGCGCGCCGCGCTGGTCTGCCAGCCCTTCGAGCCGACGACGTAGAGCTGGCCGTCCTTCGGATTGAACGCGCCACGCATCGCGCCGGAGAGAAATTTCCCCGGCAGCGGCGTGACCGCACCCTGCGCCACGCCATCCACCACTTCGCGCAGCACAAGAAATTGCGCGCAACGTCCGAACGAGAAATGCACGAAGTGATTTTGCAGCGGTCCCCAGCGGTCGCTGTTCACCCAGAGCTGGCTGCCGCTGGAATTATCCACGCGATGCGGAATCCAGCAGAGCGGCGCGTCGTAGCCGAGCGGACGTTCGGGCGTCACGCGCGGGCCGGCGTAGCCGTACCAGCCGCCGGGCTTCGCCTCGCAAATCGAACTCGCCGGCGTCCACTCGCCCTGCTGCGGCGCGGCGGTGATGATGCTCCCGTCCGCGCTCACGCCCATGCCGTTCGGATTGCGCCAGCCGGCGGCAATGGTCTCGTGCTTCTGGCCGTCCGGCGAGACGCGATGCACGCCGCGCGGATCGATGTAATAAAAATTTCCGTTCGCGTCCGCGTCGAGGCTCGTCACGTAGTCGTGTCCGCCGGTCGAGGTTTGAATTTGGTTGCAGAAGTTTTCGTAGAAGTCCGCCTCGCCGTCGTTGTTCTCGTCGTGCAACACGGTGATTTGATCGCGGCCCAGGACGTGAATCTTCCCGTTGCGCACGCGCAGGCCAAGCGGCTGAAAGAGTCCGGTGGCGAAGCGCCGCCACGTCAGTTTTTGCAACGTGTCATCCACGCCGCTCACGAGCCACACGTCGCCGTGAATGGTGCAGACGGCGGCGTCGCCGTTCGGGAGAAAGTCCACGCCCGACGTGAAGAAGAGCGCCTTCCACGGGTTGTCATACGGCACGGTGAGCGTGTCCACGACGTAGGCGTCGTTGCCGAAGCCGCGTTGTCCGCGCGCGGTCAGCGGCGTCCAGCGCGGAGCGCCGGGTCGGGCGAGAGTAGTGAGATTTTCCGCCCCGGCAGAGTTCTTCACGAGCGCGGCGAATTTGGGCAGCTCCTTCGTCGTGATGCGGGCGAGGAAAACTTTCGCGCGACGCGACGCGGTGGCCGGAGCGAGTTGCAGCGTCAGCACGCCAGCGTTCACGCGCAGTTCCGCGCCGGACCCTTGCACGGCCACCGCGAGCAGCCCGTTCGTGTTGCGCAGGGAAAAGATTTTCACGCCCTCAACATCCACGGATTCAGCCAGCCGGTTTTTTGCGTCCGCGAGATGGATTGTGAGCGATGCGGGCGCGGCGCTGGCCTCGACCGTCCGCGTGAACGCGCCCAGATTCTCCCCGCTCTCAAACCACGGCGATTCCTGCACCGTGGCCTCGCCGACTTGATATTCCAGCACCACGCGCGGCCCGTTCACATGCAGGCCGCGCCATTGCGCTGCGCTGTTCAGCGGAGCAGGGGAGGTGAACTGCACGTCCCCACCGACCGTGGGTGCATCAATCAAGCCGTAGCGCCCCGCCGCGAATTTCAGAAAGCCGCCCGTCCAGCCGCCCCGCAGCGAACACGTCGCGGTGTCATACGCCACCGCAGCTTCGCCCTTCGCGCCCACGCGGATGGACAATCCTTTCGCGATGCGTCCGCCGGGCAGCGGCAGCACGGAGGCGTGGAAGTTGCCGAGGTCGGTCTGGTTCCAGCGCGCGTCCACCCAGTCCGGTTCGCGTTGGAGTTCCGGCTGGTCCTCCGGCGCGGCGGCGAAAAGTTGGTTCGGGACCGTGAGTGCGATGAGGGCGAGAGATGGAATGAGGCGCACGCTCCACCGGAGCGCCGGACAGCCATGTCCGGCGCTGCCTTTCTCGTGTTGATGGACAGCGGACAAGGCTGTCCGCCGCTCCGGCGCGCGTTGAGTGGTACCGCTGCGGCGCAACAAGAATAGGGAGAACATGGCGGGCATCATTCAACGCCCGGTAAATTATGGCAGCAGAAATTTCGGCGGCGTGCCGGTCGCCGGGCGTGTGAATTTCTCACCATACTTGGTGAAGCCGTTCACGAAACCGCCGTGGTGCAGGAAGAACTGGGCGTTCTCCAGGCCCATGAAACGGTCGAGACGATCCGCGCGGCCCGTGACGTCGTGGCTGAAGCTCGCGGTGGTGATTTCGTGCCACGCCCCGGTGTCGGTGCGCAGCCATTGGTTGCCGTAGAGCGCCTTGCGCGGCAGGTGTCCGCGGCTGCCGCCAAAATCTTCGCTGAAGGAATACAGCCCGTGCAGCCAGCCGCCGTCCTTCGGCGCACGCCACGAGGAGATGAGCATCCATTCTTTTTTCTCCGGATGAAACCAGTGGCCGGAGAAAATGGTGAAGGTGCTGTTCGTGGGTTGAGCGGTGACGATGAACCGCTGCTTCTCGCCGGTCTTCCAATGGTATTTCAAATGGCTGTGGCCGCCGGTGCCTTCGTTGCCGAAGTCGCCAGAATTCACGCCCTCGCCCTTACCCATGAGAATGACGCGATTCGTGTCCGCGACTTTGCTGCGGCTCACGGCTTCGCCGCCGCTGTCCCAGACGCTGAAGATGATGCGGCGCTCGGTCGGGCTGTTCACCTGCATGCCGAAGTAACCACGATGCCAGCCGCAGGCCATGTAGTAAGTGGCGACGGGTTCCTCGATGCCCGTCATCTCGCAGTAAAACGCGGCGACGTTGGTGCCCTTGGGCGATGGATAACTGAGATGCACCGAGGCCGCGTTGCGGCGCGACTTGTAGTTGAAGTGCGCCGTGTTCGTGGTTACGCCGTCGAGCACGAGCGCGGTGAGATCGCCGAAGGGCTGGCCCGCTGCATTCAACGACTCCAGCGCGAAACGCTGGTAGCCCGTTTCCTTGATGGTGAATTTGCCGAAGCGCGCAGTGACGAGATTCGTTCCCGCACCTTTCACTTCGGCCTCGTGCGACTGGCCCGCGACGGTGAGACGCAGTTTGGAAACGGCCTTCGTCGGCAGGCGCAACTCCACCGCCGCGTTGATGATGGCGGCTGCCTTGATGTCGCCAAACCAGTTCACTTTGATCTTCGGATCGTTCCATCGCGTTAGGCCGTTCGTCGAAATGCGCGCGCCGTTGGCATCGGGATCGGTGTAGGCGGTGAAGGCGGGAACGCGCAACCCGGATGCTGGGGTGGAGTTGGTGAAGTCGGCGGCGAAACTGTCGCTCGCTCCGGCGACCAGCAACACCGTGCTCGCCAGCACCAGCGCAGCCGAATATCGTCTGGCGCTGAATGGCTTTCTCCCTCTGCCCTCAACGGGGAGAGGGCCGGGGTGAGGGGTGGAATCGTGCTGGGGCGCAACTCGCGAGAGAACGTCGCGGGCGGCACCACCCCTCACCCTCAATCCCTCTCCCCGTTGAGGGCAGAGGGAAGCCGGAGGCGCCTCGTGAATTTCATAGTTCATTTCAATTTCTTTCCTTCCTCCAGCACCGGCAGCGACAGCTTCAGCCGGATGCCCCCGAGACGAAGCACGAGAATCAGTCCCGTGCAGACGAAGGTGACAAGCGGCTGATTCGGCGCGAAGTGATTCCACACCACGAACACCACCGAGCCCACCAGCGCCGCCGTGGCATAAAGATAAATTTGCGGGCGGAAGACCATCGGCACCTCGCCCGTGAGCACGTCGCGCAGGATGCCGCCCGCCACCCCGGTGATCACGCCGAGCATCACGGCCACGGGCGCGGCGAAGTCCAGCGCCACGCCCTTGCGCGTGCCCACGATGGTGAACAACGCGAGTGCGAACGCATCCGCCACGAGCAGGAAGCCGCGCGGCAGTTCGCGCACGCGGCGCACGAAGAACGTGATGAAAGTTGTCATGGTGGCGTTCGCCAGAAACGACGGCTCGCGAATCCAGACGACCGGCACACCGGAGAGAAGATCGCGCACCGTGCCGCCGCCGAAGGACGTGACCAGCGCCAGCACCAGCACGCCGAACAGATCCACGCGCTTCCCACGCGCCGCCAGCACGCCGGAGATGGCGGAGACGGTGATGCCGAAATGTTCCAGCCAGAATTGCATCAGGTTAAGCGGGCAGGGGTGGATTGAGCGAACTGTCAAAACACCAAACATCAAACTTCAAACACCAGATAAGCTCCAAACACCATGCGCCAATCCGCCTGAGCGTCTGGAACGTGTCGATTGATGTTTGGAGCTTGGTGTTTATCTGATGTTTGGTTTTTGGAGCTTGGTGTTTGCCTCACGGCACTTGCCGCGCGCGGAAGAAGCGCACCGGCGGATTGGTCGCGCTCTGGCTGTATTGCAGCAGGCCACCGGCGGCGGTGTTCGTGGTCAGCGAAATCCACGCGTTTAGATCGGTGCTGCCTTCGATGGCGTAGCGCACGCCGTCCGGCGCGGGGAACCAAAGTTGAACAGTGGTGGCGTTGGTCAGACCGAAGGACAGCACCGGCGCTGGCGGAAGGGCGGAGAAGAAGCCATCGCCGCGCAGTTGCAGATTAAACCCGATGTCGCTGCTGCTCCCATCCACTTGATGAACCTCCGCCGCGATCCAGTTCGTGCCGGGCTGGAGCAGCGCGGTGCTCACGGTGAAGGGATAGAAAAACAACTCGTTCGCCGCGTTCGTGGCGCGCGTGGCATAAAGCACCGGACCCGCCGCGATGTTATCACGCGCCACTTCCACGCCGTTCAGGTAAATGAACGCGCCGTCGTCGCGCGCGAAACTCACCACGAGGTTCGTGGCGGTGTAATTCGCCGGCAGCACGAACGGCTGGCGGAAGTAGTAGGTAATCACCGGCTGGCCCGCGAGCGTGGTGACTTCACCGTCGTTGCCGAAACCGAGACGCGCGAGTCCGTTGCTCCAGGTCGAGTCGTTGTAGTTGTTATTGCGCCACGTCGTGCCGAGATCCACACCCTTGTCGTGGTAACGCCACACGCTGTTGCTGGTCACGAGCAGTGCGGGATCAAGAATCGTGAGGCTCACGGTGGCGGGTGCGGACCACGCGCCGCCGTCGTTCACGCGGAAGGTGAAGCTGTCCGCGCCGGTGAAATTCGCGCCGGGCGTATAGGTGACGTAGGGCGCGATGCCGTCGAGCGAACCGTTCGCGGGCGAAGAAACAATCTGGAACGCGAGCAGATCGTTTTCGAGATCACTGCCGGTCAGCACGAGTTCCTTCGCCGTGTTGATCCAAAGCGCCGCGGACTGCGCGAGCGCGGTGGGTGGGACGTGCGCGGCATCATCATCCGTGATGGTGACGCTGGCGCTGAGGTTCGTTTCAAGCACGTAGCCCAGTCCCGGCGCGAGCGTGAGCACCGCGCTCTCGGCCGGTTCAATGTCGAAATCATTCAAGGGCGCGAGCGTGATGACCGCGTCGCTCTGTCCGGCCGGAATGGTTACCACGCCGGGCAAGTAGGCGTAGTCGGAGCCCGGCGTGGCCGTGCCGGACACACCGTAATAAACCTCCAGCGAGGAACTGAGGTTCGTGCCGAGCCGCGTGACCGTGAAGCTCGCGGTGTCGTTCGGCTCGGTCGCGCTCGCGTCCGTGGCGGCGATGACGACGGTCGGCGGTGCCGTGGGCGCAGGCACGCCGGTGCCGGTCAGTTCGAGCGCGAAGCCGAGGTCCGAGCTGCCGCTGTTAATCTGATGCACTTCCGCCGCGACGATGTTCGTGCCGCTGACGAGCAGCGCGGGATTCACGTTGAACGGAAACCACGCGCTCTCATTGGCTCCGTCCACGCCGGCGCTCGCGCGCGTGGAGTAAAGCACCGTGCCCGACGGCATGTTGTCGCGAAACGCTTCGGAGCCGTTCAGGTGAACGACGATGCCGTCGTCGCGCTGCACGCGGGCGACGACGCTGGTAAAGATCAGGCCCGTGGGCGGCGTGAATTTGTGGCGGAAATAATACGTGATGACGGGCTGGCCGCGCACCGTGGTCGTGCGCGGATCGCCGAAGCCCAGCCGGGCCACGCCATTGCTCCAGAGGGTGTCGTTGAAACCGTTCGTCATCCACGCCACGCCCTGGTCCACGTCCGCGTCGTGGTAACGCCACGCGGCGTTGCTGAGCACGAGCGTGGCGTTGTAAATCGTGAGCGACACCGTGGCCACGGCGGAGGTCGTCGCGCCGTCCGTCGCACGGAAGGTGAAGCTGTCCGGCCCGGTGTAGTTCAGCACGGGCGTGAAGGTGAGGTTCGGCGGCGTGCCCGTGAGCGCGCCATGCGCGGGCGCGCTGACCACGGAGTAGGTCAAGGGATCGCCGCTCGGATCAATCGCCGTGAGCGTCACGCCGCTCGGCTGGTTGCGCGGCACGAAGAGGTTCTGATTTTGTGCCACCGGCGGCAGCGCCTGCGTCTCGTCGTCGAAAATGTTCACCGTCGCGGAGATGTTCGCGCCAAAAGCGTAGCCCGCCGCAGGAATGATCGTGAGCGTCACGGTCTCGAGGTTCTCAAGCTGCGCGTCGTCCAGCGTTGTGACGACCACCGGCGCACTGGCTTGTCCCGCCGGAATAGTCACGCTGCCGGGCAACGCCGTGTAATCCCCGCCCGCCGTCGCGGTGCCGCTGACGACGTAATTCACCGTGAGCGCGCCGGCCGCACCGCCGCTGGTGCGCGTGATGGTGAAGGTTCCGGTGTCGCCATTCTCCGTCGCGCCCGGGTCGGTGGCAGCGACCACGACTTCCGGCGTGCCGGTGTCGTTGTCGAGAATGGTGACGGTGTGCGCGGGGACTGGCCCGAGCGCTGCGCCGCCGGTCGGAGCGGACAACGTGACGATGATGGTTTCACCGCTCTCGACCGCCGTGTCGTTCAGCACGGCGAGCGGAATGGACTTGGAAGTTTCACCCGCGAGGAACGTGAGCGTGCCGTTCGCCAGCACGAAGTCTGCGCCGCTCGTGGCCGTGCCGCCGCTGACGGTGTAATTCACCGTGACGGTCGTGAATGCCGGACGGTCGAGGGCGGCCATCAATAGTGGCGCACTGGCCGCATCCTCGTTCACGCTCGACGCGGCGGTCAGGAACATCACGCGCGCTGCGACGTAGGTGTTCGCGTTGTCGAGAATGGTCAGGTCGAGCGGGTTGCGCGACGTGGAAAGACGGCAGCCCGTCGGATTGCGGAGTTCAATGACCGCCATCTCCGCGCCCTCGATCAGCGCGTCGGGGTAGATGCGGATTTTGATGAACTGGTTGGTCACGCCAACCGGAAAGGTGAGCGTGCCGACGTTAAGCCGCGCGTTGCCGTTCGTCGCGTCCACCAAGTCCCAGTCAATGCCGTCGCCCCACGCCGTGCTGCCGGAGCCCATGTTGTATTCCACGGTCACGACGTTGGGGTTCATCGCGGAGAGAATGACCGGCAGCAGACGATACTCGCCGTTGACCGGATCGAGCGTCTCGCTGGTCGTGGCGGTCTGCGTAAGGAAGCCGACCGAGAGCGTGTAAGATTCGTCGTCCGCGAGGTGGAGCGTCGCGGAGCTTTCGCCAATGCCGTAGTCCAGAGACGGCAGCAGCGTGAGCGTGATGGTCTCAGTGCCTTCAAACAGCCCGTCCTGGATGGTGGTGATGGGAATGTCCACGCTGTTTGAACCATTGGGAATAATCGCCGTGCCACTGAGCAGCACGTAGTCGAGTCCGTTCGCCGCCGTGCCGCTGACGGCGTAATTCACCGTGAGATCGCCGCTCGTCAGGCCAGTGAAAGTCGGCCCGGTGCGCCCGATGTAGAAGGCGGCGGCGTTGGCCGTGCCTTCAGCGGGTGCGGTGTTCCAAGGCGTGATGCTGACCATGGGTTGGTCGTCGTCGCGCAGAAGAATCTTCGCCACTTCGTCGTTGAAGAAAATGTACGAGGGGTCGGGCGTGAGCGTGATGATGATGCTTTCAACGTCCTCTTTGAACGCGTCGTTGAGGATGCTGACGGAAATGTCCGTCTGGCTGAATCCATTCACCGGAGCGCCGAGGACAATGGTGCCGGACAAATTGCCCGTGCTGTAATCCACGCCCGGCGTCGCCGTGCCGCCCAGCGTGTAGCGAATCGTCGTGGGCGTCGGGCGCGAGCCTTCCACGCGGAAGCGCAGCGTGCCCGCATCGTTCGGTTCGCTCGTCGTGCTGCTCATCGAGATCACCGAGACCTGCGGCACGTCGTGGTTGTCCGTGATGGTCACCGCCGCGGCGGACGGCGTGGCGAGGAGATACGATCCGTTGAAGACCGCGAGTTGGATGTCCACGGTTTCAACGCCCTCGCCGTGGTCATCATCATACGGCGTGACGAACACCGGCGCGCTCGCGGCCCCGGCGGGAATGGTGATCTCCGCCGGCAACCCGACGTAATCCGTGCCGTGCTGCGCGGTGCCGCCGATGCCGTAATAAACTTTTAACGGCGCGGTCGTCGGCCCGGTGCGGCTGACGAGGAACACGCCCGGCTCGCGGTTCGTCTCGCTCGCGTTGGGTTTGATCGCCGTCACGGTCACGAGCGGGATGTCGTCATCGAGAATGAGCAAATCCACGCTCGTCGCCGCCGTGTTCCGCACATAGTTCGCGCCGCTCGGAATCGTGACCGTGATGTTCTCGCTGCCTTCCACCGCCGAGTCGTCCACGGGCGCGATGAGGAGCGTGATGCTCGGCTGACCGTCAGGAATCGTGACCGACGTGGGCAGGCTCGGATAATCCGTTCCGCGCGCCGCCGTGCCGCCGTAGCTCAACGCGACGGTGAGATTTCCAACGGTTGAACCGGTGCGCGCGACCGTGAAGGCCGTGACATTCCCCGGCACTTCGCTGGCCTCGGTGTCATCGGCGGTGATGCTGACTTGCGGCAACGTCGTGTCGTCGTCGTGCAGGGTGATGCTCGTCGCGCCGAGCGCGGTGGCGAAGTAATTTGTGCCCTCCGCGAGTTGCAGCGTGATGGTCTCCGGCCCTTCCGCCGCCGCGTCGTTGAGGCTGGTGACGACGACCTCGAGCGAAGCCGCGCCCGCCGGAATCGTGAACGTGCGGTAGTTGCCATCATCCACGTAGCCGGGGAGGAAATTGTAATCCGTGGTGCGCGCCGCCGTGCCGCCCGCCGACATCACGCGCACATTCAGCGGAGCCGCCGTGCTGCCGGAGCGCGCGATGGTGAACGCGCCGTTCGTCCCGTTCTCACTCGCATCCGCCGTGCCGGTGAGGCTGACCTGCGCGAGCGGATTCGCCGTGAGGTTGAAGGTGTTCGCGCCCGCCACGACGGAGCCGCTGAACGAAGCCGGCGTGAAAGAGTTTCCGTAGAGCAGGGGAGTGATCGTCTGCGCGCCGACCGTGAGATCGGCCAGCGCGTAATAACCGTCCGCATCCGTGTAGGTGTATTTGCTGCTCGTGCCGACGAGCACATCCGGCACGCCCACGCCGCCCTTCGTCACGCGCCCATAAACCGTCGCGCGCGTCGGATTGCCAATGACCACCACGAGATGCCGCCGCGTCGTGCCGCCCTTCATGTCCGTGACGGTGCAGAGGACGTTGAACTGCCGCGCCGACGGGAAGGTGCGCGTGAACACCGCCACGTTCGTGCTCGGCAGGCCGTCGCCGAACTCCCAGTGATAGGCCAGCGTGTCGCTATTCGCATCCGTCGCGTTCGCGGTGAAGGTGATGCTGCCGTTGACGGCGACATTCGTCGTCGTCGCCGTGAGCGCGAGCGTCGGCGCGACGTTGGTGGAAATGTTTCCGTAATTCACCGCCACATCGAGCGACTCGGGCGAGGTATTGTTGTTGCGGTTCACGACCGTGAAGTGAACACCCGCCGCGGCGTCACTGAACGTGCGCCCGACTTCAATGCCGCTGTCGTCCTTGGCCGCGGGCGTGCCCGGCGTGGTGTCAATCAAGTGTCCGCCGCCGCCGAAGCCCGACCAGATGACGAGCGCGGAATTACGCAGTTCCACGCGCGAGGTGTGCTCCACGCCGTAGTTGTGGTGATACTCGATGTTGTAGCCGCGCGTGGCGTCCTTCGGCACGCGGATGCCGTAGCGTTTGCCTTCCTCCAGCGCGGGCTGGTCGTAGGCGAAGATGCGATACACGCCGCTGACCGTGGGGTTGTGCGTGTTCTGCGTCGGCAGCCAGCCGAGCGAACGTTTGGCAAGGGTGTTGTAATGCGCGGTGAATCCGCCGCCGCCACCCATCACGTCGAAGCTGTTGCCGTATTCTGCGTTCGCACCGATGCCGATGGCGCTCTGCCCGCCGGTGTTCCAGAAGTTCGCGTGCGGACGTCCGATGCTGTGGCCGCACTCGTGGTTGATCACGTCCATGCCGTCCCACGAGACCCACACGCTGTCGCCGCCGCCCCACGAGATGCCGCTCAGGCGCGGCCCACCGTTGACGCGCACAATGGTGACGTTGAATTCGCCGGAGTCGAAACCCAGCCGCCGTGCCTCACGCCGCGAATGGCTGTGAACCAGTCCCAGTCCATCGACTTCATCGTCCTTCGCCTCGTACCACTCGCGCGTGTGCGGCAGCACGATGACCGGCGTGAACGCAGGCGTGACCGAGAGACGGCCGTAGGAACTCTCCAGGTAAAATCGCCCGAAGTTTTTCATGTCCTCGAACGCGCTCGCCTCGGTGTTCGGCACCTGCAAACGGTCGGGATAGACCGCGCGAATGTAGAGCGCCTTGAACACGCCGATGGCCTCCGATGACGTGCCAGGGAAATTGTCGTTGATGGATTGCGCGCCGCCGGGACCGCCGCTTGCGGAAATGTGCGCGGTCAATCGGTGCTCATCTTCCAGCACGCGCACATGCGAGCCATTGCAGAGCACGATGACTTTGCCTTCCAGTTCAATGGCCGTGGTTTTCTCGGTGATGGGTTCTTCGAACGGGGTGTCGAGAACGGTCGTGATTTTTGAAACGGGGCAGGTCTCTTCGACGACCGTGCCCGCAGAAACTTTTTCTCCAACCGACAACCGCCGCACGGCGGTCGGGGCGACAGCCAGTTCGCGGTCCACCGCGTAACCGCGCGCCGCGATGTTCTTCCTCGTCATCACCATCTCCGCCTCGCCGAAAACGTGCGCGATGTAGCTCTCACCCGTCGTCGTCTCGAAGTAGCGCAGGGACAGGTCGCGCGGATCCACCGTGGTGCCGGGCGCGGGGCGTCCGAGATACACGTTGAAATCACCACGCGCGCTGACGGGTTTTTCCAGTTCCGCGAGAATCTCCGCCGGCAACTGCTGGCGCGTGAGCGGCGCCACCGCCTGTTCCAGCGCGCGCTCCGGATCAGCCACGATCAAATTCTTGAACTCCGTCCGCCGCGCTCGGGCCAGCGTCACACCTTGTTCCTTCATCGCCTCGCGCTGCTCGGGCGTCGCCGTCACGAAATCCGCCGCCCAGTTGTTGAAGGCCACGATGCGCGGCCAGTCGTAGCGGGCTTGCGAGCGCAGGATGCGTTTGGCAGCGGCGGGCGTGGCCGTGGTGGCAGCAGTCGCCGCGACCAATTCCGGCGTGGCCTCCGGCGCTGGCGTTGCGTCCTTTCCGTCCTTCCACGCAGTGATGGCGGCGGCTGAGGGAGTCTGGGCCTGGGAACTCGTCTCGACGGGCCGGGACTGTTTCCGCAGTCCCAGGAGGAGCACGCCGCAAATCAACAGGGCGGCGGCGACAGCGATGGCTTTCTTCATAAATTGGTTTCGGGTGACGCGGCAGATTGAACTCGAAAATCAGTCATTTGGCAAATCCACATCCGGCGGAGCGCGTGAGGTCTTTGTCGTGCGCGCCATTCCCCTCACCCCGGCCCTCTCCCCAGAGGAAAGGGAGAAAGACAGCCAGCGTGTGGTTCCGACTAAATTGGCCACCGCGCGCCTCATTCACGCCCATTCTAAAATCACCTTCCCCGACTCGCCGCTCATCATCGCGGCAAATCCTTTTTCAAATTCCGTGTAGTGAAAGCGGTGCGTGATGACGGGCCGGATGTCCAGACCGCTCTCCAGCATCACGCTCATCTTGTACCACGTCTCGTACATCTCGCGCCCGTAGATGCCTTTGATGGTCAGCATGTTGAACACGACCTTGTTCCAATCAATCGCGATTGGTTCCGACGGAATGCCGAGCATCGCGATCTTCCCGCCGTGCGCCATGGCTTCGATCATGTCGCGAAAGGCCGACGGGTTGCCGGACATTTCCAGTCCCACGTCGAAGCCTTCCTTCAGGCCGAGTTCTTCCTGAACTTTTTTGAGCGACCCGTTCTTCACGTTGTGCGTGACGATGGTGCCCATCTTCCGCGCCAGCGCGAGGCGGTAGTCATTCACATCCGTGATGACGACATGCCGCGCGCCCGCATGTTTCACAATGGCGGCGGCCATGATGCCGATGGGACCAGCGCCCGTGATCAGCACATCTTCGCCCAGCACGTCGAACGAAAGGGCGGTGTGAACGGCGTTGCCAAACGGATCGAAGATCGAAGCCACCTCGCGATCAATGCCCGGCTGGTGATGCCACACATTCGTCATCGGGACGGAAATGTATTCCGCGAACGCCCCGGCACGATTCACGCCGATGCCCTGCGTGTCCGCGCACAAGTGCCGCCGCCCGGCGAGACAGTTCCGGCAGCGCCCGCAGACGACGTGACCTTCTGCGCTCACGAGGTCGCCGACGCGGAAGTCGTTCACGTTTGAGCCAATCTCCACGACCTCGCCCACGAACTCATGGCCCACGACCATCGGCACTGGGATGGTCTTCTGCGCCCACGCATCCCACTTGTAGATATGCAGGTCGGTGCCGCAGATGCCGGTCTTGTGGACGCGGATGAGCACGTCGTTGATGCCGGGGACGGGCGCGGGGACATCCCGCAGCCAGAGGCCGGGCTTCGCTTCCGCTTTGACGAGGGCTTTCATGGTTTTGTCTGTTTCAAAATGGTCTTGCGGACTGACGGGTGCGAAAGCGGTCGCTTCAGCGCCGCTTTTCCCCGCGCCGACATCATTCCAAATGCCGTGTTGCCAAAGCCCCTCCGTCTATCCAGTATCTTGGAAACAGTTCCGGTAAACTAGAGATGGAATTCCTGTATGCAAGAAGTATTTCCGGTATATCGAACGGAGCGCGGGCGTCTCGCCCGCCGGACCGACGGACGCGCACCGGCGGGCGAGACGCCCGCGCTCCGACGGCCGCCAGCCCCGGAGGGGCTGAATGTGAATAGCCCCGGATGAAATCCGGGGGTGATCCACATTCAACCGCTCCGCGGTTGAGGCCTGACGGCAGTGAGATTCCGCCGCATCGCAGGGTGCATCCGATTTTTAACTATGAGTGCCAAAACAAAAAAGCCCGCGCCAGCCACATCCACCGGCCCCGCCGAAGCCATCAGCAAACACCTCGGCGCACGCGTGAAGCAGTTGCGCGCCCAGCGCGGCTGGTCGCTGGAGCAGCTCGCCACGGCCAGCGGCGTCAGCCGTTCGATGTTGAGCCAGATCGAGCGCGAGCAGGCCAATCCCACGCTCGCCGTCACGCTCCGCATTGCGCAGGCCTTCGGGATGAACCTGGGCGATCTGCTGGAGATGCCCGGCGCCACGTCCGCCGTCTCGGTCATTCGCGCTGAGGATCACGCGTTCCACTACCGCTCGGACAAGTTCTGCCGCATCCGCACGCTTTCGCCGCTCAAGCTGGAGAAGGACGTGGAGTTTTACGAAGTGCAGCTTCAACCCGGCGGCGCCTTGCGCAGCGCGGCGCACTTCGAGGGCACGCGTGAATTCCTCACCGTGCAAAAGGGCCAGGTGCGCGTGGAATCAGCGGAAGACCACGAGACGCTGCATCCCGGCGACTCCGCCAACTACCGCGCCGACGTGCCGCACGCCATCGTCAACACCGGTAAGGGCGAGGCGGTGATCTTCCTCGTGGATATTTACCGCTGAACGAAACGTGGCGTTCAGGGCACCAACGTTACCTTGAGCCGCACAAACTTTTGCGCGGGTGAACCGGTGGCCGGCAAAATGTGAAACGCCGCTGTCTCCGTCACGCCGTTGCCGTCGTCCGTGGCCGGAAGAATCTCCTGCGCCACCGCGACGCCGCTGGGCCAGGAACTCAAGTCGGTTGAAACCTCCACGGCGTAGAGCAAATCCGTGGGTGCTTGACGGCGCGTGAAACGAACCACGTAACCAAGCTGAACGGGCAGTCCGGCCAGCGTTTCCATGCCGGCCGAGAATCCGCCGCCATCGACCGATCTGGGATTTCGGTGGTGGGCGTATTCCAGCAAGTTGCGGCGGCCATCGCCATCGGGGTCGGCCTCCGCGCCGCTGATCAAGGTGTTCGTCAATTCAGTGGGAGTGAAGTGCAGCGCGCGCCACTGTTGCCATGGCGAGGCGCTGCCGTCGGCGAGCAGGATGGTCGCGGTGTTTTGCGTTAGCACGCGATAGGCAGCATTCGTTGCGAGCGTCAGCACGAGCGTTTCGAGTCCCTCGTTTGTCGAGTCGTTCACCGCACGGATGCTCAGGGTCACGGCGTTCGTCCCGGCGGGAATCACGGCGTTCGTCGCGTTGGGCGTGAAGTCATTCAGCGCCGCCGTTCCCGCCCACCGGAAATTTACCGCGAGGTTCGACACCGTGCTGCCGGTGCGCGTGATGACAAACGCTCCGGTGCTGGAACCATTCTCCGCTGACACGCCGGAGCCGGTGACGGACACGCCTTGCTCGTCATCGACAATGGTGACGGTCGCCGCGGCGGCCAGCGGATCGACGCGATAGGCCGCGAGCGTGGTCAAGTTCAGCACCACGGTTTCGTTCGTCTCGAACGTGTTGTCGTCGCGCGGATAGACGACGAGGTTCGTGGCCCACACGCCGACGGGCAACGTGATGCTCGTGCCGAGATTCGTGTAATCCGTCCCACTGGCCGCCGCGCCCCCGACGGTGAAGTTCACGGTCAACGCGACATTCGTCTCGCGGTCGCGCGCGATGCGGAAGGTGCCCGTGTCCGCACCCGGTTCCGAGGCCCACGCGTCGATGGCGTCCACGCGCACGATGGGGAGGAGGTTGCTGTTGTCGTTGTCGAGAATCGTAATCGTCGCGAGGTCCGGGCTGCCGAGGCGCGCGCCGGGGGAGGGGAGCAAGTTGACGATCACGATTTCGTTCGTCTCGTCGGTCTCGTCGTCCACGGGCGTGACGATCAGATCCACGGAGTTGCTGCCCGCCGGAATCTCGACCGACCACGGCAGCGGTGCGTAGTCCGCCGGCGCGCTCGCCGAGCCGAGCAGTTGCAGGAACACCGTCTGCGGACTCGCCGCCGCCGTCGCGCGAGTGATGCGGAAAGTCCCGGTGTCCGCACCGCTCTCGCTCGCGCTCGCGTCCACCGCCGCGATGGTTAGCGCGCCGGAAATGTCGTCATCGAGAATCGTGAACGTGTGGCTGCTCAACACGTCGAGCACCGCGTTGGTGGGATTGCTCAAGGTGATGACAATTGTTTCGTCGCCCTCGGCGAGCGAGTCGTTGGCGATGTTGAAGCCGAGCGTGCGGTTCACCTCGTTCGCCGGGAAGACCAGCGTGCCGGTGGCCAATGTGTAGTCCGTGCCACTGTCCGTGGCGCTGCCGCCGGTCACGGTATAATCCACACTCGCGCTCGAAGAACGCGGAGCCGAGAGGCGCAAACTGATCTGCGCGGACGTGTCGCTCTCCGGCCCCTGGCTCGCGGCGGCGCTGAAGCCGACGCCGGGAAAAAGATCCGTCGCGGTGTCGTCGTCGCTGATCGTCACGATGAGCGGCCCGGCGGTGCCGATGGCGTAATTCGCATTCGGCAGCAGACTCAGCAACACGCGCTCGTTGCTCTCGTTGATCGTGTCGTCGATGGGATTGATCGCTAGGTCCACCATCGTGACGCCCGCAGCGAAACGGAACGAGCCGGGCAGCGCGTCGTAATCCGTGCCCGACCCCGCGTCGCCGCCCAGGGCGTAAAACACTTCGAGTTCATCTGTGGTCGCGCCGCTGCGGCTGAAACGGAACGTGCCGGAATTGCCGCCGCCTTCGCTCGCGCTCGCGTCGAACGCGCTGAACGAGACCAGGGAAATTTCGTTGTCCTGAATCACCACCGTCGCGCTGCCGGGGTTCCCGACGTTGTAGGCCGCGCTGGATTGCACCTGCACGATCACCGTCTCGTCGCCTTCCGTGGCGGTGTCGTTGATCGGCGTGATGGTGAGCGTGACGTTGGGGCGGCCGGCCAGAATCGTGACCGTGCCGCTCAACGCATTGAAATCGCTCCCGCTTACTGCGCTGCCCGCGAGCGTGTAATTGACGACGAGATTCGCCGCGAGACTGCCGAGGCGGTTGAACGTCACCGTGCCGTTGTTGCCGCTGCTCTCCGTGGCGAGGTTGTCGCTCGCGACCACGGTGACGGCCACCGGGTCGTCGTCTTGAATCGTCACCGTCGCATTCGAGGAAGAAGAAACCGTGTAGGCCGCGCTCGGCAGCAGGCGCACGATGACCGTCTCGTTTGTCTCCACTTCGGCATCGTCGAGCGTGTGGAAAGTGATGACCGCGCTGCCTTGTCCGGCGGGAATTGAGACCACGCCCGGCAGCGCGGCGTAATCCACGCCCGCCGTGGCCCCGCCGATGACGGAGTAGTTCACGAGCAGTTCGTTCGCGATGTTGCCCGAGCGCGTGAGCAGGAAGACGCCGGCGTCGTTGCCGCTCTCGGTGGCGAGATTGTCCGCGCCGCTGCTGCTGCCAGTGCTGGCGGAAATGCTGATCGTCGGCTTCACCGCCACCTCGTCGTCCACCAGCGTCAACCTCACTTCCGCGCGCGAGACGAGCACGTAGCTGGCGTTTTCAATCAGCGTGAGCGTGATCAACTCCGGGCCTTCCGTCGTGCTGTCGGCGACGGGCGTGATCGTGATGTCGAGATTCGTGACGCCAGCGGACAAGGTGTATTGCAGCGGAACATTTGTCGGAGCGGGAGTCATGGTGTAATCGCTGCTGAAGCCCGCCGAGCCGGTGCGGTTCAAACGCACGTTCACCGCGCCGCTCGTGTTGCCGCTGCGCGTGAGGCGCACCGTGCCGGGGTTCAATCCGGCCTCGCCAAGATTCGTGTCGATCAAAGTGAAGCCGATTTGGGGCAGTGACGTGGCGTTGAAATTCAGCGCGGTGGCATCCGGCCCGACGTTGATGGGATTGCTCCAGCCCGAGGCCGTGATGGTGGAACCATACTTCACCGCCGTCAGCGTGTGCGCGCCCGCCGCGAGCCCGGCCACGGTGTAATACCCATCGCTGTCCGTGTACGCGCCGCGATAGCTCGCGCCGCTCTGGCTGTTGTGAACGCGCACGCCTTCGACGGGTTGACCTGCGAGCGTGATGCGACCGCTGGCGCGAAAGGTCGTCGGCGTGCCGACGGTGATGGTCACGGTCTTCGTCGCCACGCCGCCTTTCATGTCGCTCGCCGTGCAGCGCACGACGTAATGGCCCGCGCTGGCCCACGCGCGCGCGACGCTGGCGGAGTCGGGACCGAACGACTGGTCGCCGAAGTCCCACGCGTAGGCGAGGGCGTCGCCGTCCGCATCGTCGGCCACGGCAGTGATATTCACGGTGCCGTTGATCGCGACGTTGAGCGTGTCGGGAATTAAATCCAGCGAAGGCGCGCGATTGCCGGGAAAGGGGCCAAGGTTCACCACCACATCGATCCAGTTCTCGGGCAGCGAGCCATCGCCGCGCGCGACCGGCGTGAGATAAATTCCCGAAGCTTCGTCGGCGTAAGTGCGGCCGAGCACCACCGCCGCGTCGTCCTTGCCGCTGTTGCCGGCGGGCGTGCCGGGCGTGGTGTCGAGGAGATGCGTGCCGCTGCCGCTGTTGGTCACGCCGTTGTTCCACGCGTCCCAGTTGAGGATGACGCCGTTGAGAAACCAGCCGTTGGCGATCTTGCGGCGGAACTCCGCCCAGTAGTTGCGGTCGTAATCCTTGCGAATTTTTAGCGCGTAATTCTGCCCTTCAGTCAGCGCCGCGACGTCGTAGGTGAACAGGCGATACGTTCCGCTCGTGCTGACGGTTGCCACGTTCGCGTCCGGCAGCCAGTCGAGAATGTTTTTGAACGCGGCATTGAACTGGCCCTGGCCACCACTGCTGCCCATCACGTCGTACGGATTGCCATACTCAACGTGACTGCCGTGGCTAATCACGCCCTCGGCGAGTCCCGTCCAAAAGTTCGCGTGCCACACGCCGTAGTTATGGCCAAGTTCGTGAATCATCACGCCCGTGGAGTTGCTCAACATCCAGCAGCCCTTGCCGCCGACGTAGGCCTTGCCGCCGTAGCCGTACCCGCTGCAACCGCTGCCGGGCGCGGTGAAACGCACGATGTCCAAATGGTAATTGTCCGTGTCGTAGCCCTGGCTGCGCGCCACGGCGCGCGCGTGGCTCAAGATGTTGCCGTCGCCGTTCTCGCAATACCACGCGCGCGGCTGCGGCAGCACGAGCAGCGGCGTCACGTCGGTGACGAGCCACGTCGAGTTGTAAGATGTTTCCGCGAACCACGCGCTCGTGGCATCCATCAGCGCGTAGGCGCCGGCTTCGGTGATGGCTTCGGTCAAATCGTCGGGATACGCGGCGCGCATGAAGAGCACGCGGCGCGGGCCTTGCGTCCAACCGTCCTGCGCGATGGGCGGTTCCTCACCATTGCCGCCGAGACCGCCGTCGGCGGCGAGGCGTTGGTTGCGCGCGGTGAGATGGCCCGCGCCGCAATAGGCTTCGGTGCGGTTCGCCACCTGACCGAAGACCGGCGTGCCGTGCGTGTCGGCGGGCTGTGCGGACACGGGACAATTTTCTTTCGCATCGAGACCAGCGGACTCCGCGAGCGTGAGCGCGCGCACGGGTTCTTCATGCACCGCGAGCGACGGGCCGATGGCGATGCCCCACAAGGTTTCCTTCTCGCGCGTGGTCTGGCTGAAGCGCCGGCCATAAACGTAGGCATCGTAACGACGGCCGTTCAGCACGACCTCGTGTTTGACTTCAAGCCGCGCTTCGTCGGGATAATCCACGACCAGCGCGCCGAAAAATCCGCGTCCGCTCACGCGCTCCTCCAGCAGTGATTGAATCGGGGGCGGCAACTGGCGGCGCAGGTCATCGGAGACGGCTTGCTCCAGCGCGGCGCGCGGATCGGTCTGGATCAGTTTCTCCAGGGCGGTGCGGCGAGCGGTGGCGAGTTGAATTCCCTCCGCCGCGAGCGCGGTCTTTTCAATTTCCGTCGCGGCGAGAAATCGTTGGCTCCAAGCATCAAACGCGGCGGCGGGAGCTGGCGGGATTTGCGACGAGGGATTTTTTACCGCCGTGGCCGCGGCATCTGTGTTCGCTGGCATGGTCGCGGCGACTCGCGGGGCAGGAGCGGCGGGCCGCGCCGCTTCACGTCTCGGAAACTCAAAAACGATCACCGCCACCAGCGCCAGCAACAGCACGGGCGACCAACGCCAAAAATTTCTCATAAACATCACAGACCCGCGACCGCACTTCACAGTTGGGGGAACGCTCTCAGGAGTAACCCTGAATGGCGTGATTCGCCACCGATTGAATCGGTGTTTCGGCGGGGCGGGTTAAGCTGCTGACCGGGCCGGAGCGCGGACCGCCGAGTCCGTGTGTTCGAGGATGAACAAATTCGCGCAGACGGATTAACTTTGAACATGAGCGGCGCGCGGGGCGCGGCGGCGTGGAAAATTCATTACAGCAAAGATCGCCCGTCAGACGGTGCTCAAACTCATCTCGCCGGGCTGGCCGAGTAAATTTCTTGCTCCCGTGGCACCGCCGTTGCTAGACAAACCCGCCGCTCCTGAAGTGCAGGAGCCTTGGCATTGTCGGTAAAGAAAACTGAACCCAAAACTCACGCACGCACATGGCGAAATACAAACTCGAATACATCTGGCTCGACGGCTACGAACCCGTCCCGAACCTCCGTGGCAAAACCCAGGTCAAGGACTTCGACAGCTTCCCGAAGCTCGAAGAACTCCCGATGTGGGGCTTCGACGGCAGCTCGACCCGCCAGGCCGAAGGCCGCACCTCGGACTGCATGTTGAAGCCCGTGGCCGTCTATCCCGACTCGACCAAAAAAGACGCCGCGCTCGTGATGTGCGAAGTGATGATGCCGGACTGCAAGACGCCGCATCCGAGCAATTCGCGCGCGAACATCCTGGACGACGAAGGCACCTGGTTCGGCTTCGAGCAGGAATACTTTCTTTATCAGGACGGCGTGCCGCTCGGCTTCCCCAAGGGCGGCGGCTTCCCGCCTCCGCAGGGCGAATACTACACCGGCGTGGGCTACAAAAACGTCGGGGACCTGGCGCGCGAGATCGTGGATGCGCACCTGGATCTTTGCCTTGATGCCGGCATCAACCACGAAGGCATCAACGCCGAAGTCGCGAAGGGTCAGTGGGAGTTCCAAGTCTTCGGCAAAGGCTCGAAGACCGCCGCCGACCAGGTCTGGATGGCGCGCTATCTCCTGAACCGGCTCTGCGAAAAATACGGCGTGGATGTCGTTTATCACTGCAAGCCGCTGGGCAAGGACGTGGATTGGAACGGCTCGGGCATGCACTCGAACTTCTCCACCAAGTTCATGCGCGAAACCGGCGGCAAGGAATACTTCGAGGCGCTCATGGCCGCGTTCGACAAATACAAGAACGAGCACATCGCCGTGTATGGCCCGGACAATCATCTGCGCCTGACCGGCCTGCATGAAACGCAGTCCATCGACAAGTTCAACTACGGCGTCGCCAATCGTGGCGCGTCCATCCGTGTCCCGCACAGCTTCGTGAACAACGGCTACAAGGGCTACTTGGAAGACCGCCGTCCGAACTCGCAGGGCGACCCCTACAAGATCGCCGGCCGCATCTTGCAAACCATCGCCACGGTGCCGACGAAGTAGCTGATTTTGATCCGCGTCAGCGGGTCGTTGAGGAACCGAGAAATGCTCACGGCGCGAACCGCAAGGTTCGCGCCGTTTTATTACGTGCCCCCGGCGTCCCGCCGGGAGGAGGCGTCCCACCGCAGAAGATCACTCCTTTCGCCAGGCAGTTCTCAACGTCACCACGCCTCCTCCCGGCGGGACGCGGGGGCACGCTCACGCCGCCGCTTCCACCATGCCGAGCTCCCGTTGCGCCTCGCGTCGCACGGAGGAGGGCAGGGGATTCACGCCCAGCGTGCCGCGCAGTTCGGCGAGATACCTGGGCGCGGTGACGCGCTTCATCTCGTTGCGCGCCTGGTGCAGCCGCGTCTCAATGCCCAGTCGCGCGGCCTCCTCGCCGTAGTGCGGCTTGGTGATGAACTTGGTCAGGTAGCTGACGTGCCGTTGCCAGAGCTTGGTGTCCACGACCTGCTTGGCGCGCAACCGGTCCGCGTACCAGTCGCTGGCGAGAAAACTTTCGCGCGTGAAGAGCGAACGAATCTTCGCGTGGCTGAGTTCGCGGCCCTCGAACTGTCCGTGCGCCATGATGTGCAGCAGCGCCTGGAGCGGCGGGCACGCCATCGCGATGCTGCCATCGGCGAAGTAATGCTGCGCCACGCTGCGCTGCGTAGCCACGATGTTGTCCATGCCGTCGGCGAAGATGGCCATGTCCTGCGTCTCGGGCTTGAGCATCGCATCGGTGAAGATGCGGTCGGGATGATTGAACATGCGCCCGAAGTAGGTGCGAGCAAACCGCGCCGTGATGCGGTAGCCGAGCCGGCCGGAGAGCACGGGCTTGCCGTCGTGCGTGAGGTCGCGGCATTTCTCCAGGTAGTTATTCTCGATGAGGAATTTCGGATCGCGCTCCTGCACCGTCATGCGCGAGAGAATTTCCGGCACGAGCAAGCTCACGTCGTGATCCACGCGCGCGTGCGGGCCGACATAACCGGCCGCGGTCACGAAGCCCTGGTAGCCCGTGAGCAGGTAGCTCACCAGCGCGTCGTTTACGTCGAGGATCGGCGGCAGGCAGTTGAACGGCCCCTTCGTCAATGCGCCTTCGCTGCCCGCGCCGGTCGTCGAGGGCGACTTGCCGGTCATGGAGCAGATGAACTCCATGAACAGCTCGGGCAGTTCCATGAAGTGGATCGGGTTGTACACCGCCAGCGAACGCACGCCCGGCTCGGGTGGATTGTTCCGGCGGCCCGGCACCACAACATTCACCGGCTTCGGCACAAATTGGCCGAGCGGAATGCGGCGTTGGAGGCGCATCGACACATCCGCCACATAACTCTCGCGCGGGTCCATCAAGTCAGGACGCGGCTGGAGGTAGCGCGGATTTTTCGTGCGCTTGCCGTTGATCACGCGCGGATGCGACGTCGCCACGAGATAACTCGCGCTGCTCTCGGCGACGTATTCGCGGATGAGCCGCTGCACCGGTTCGGTGTACTGGCTGAACTCGATGACGTCCTCGAGCATCTGCTGCGCGGTTGCCAGATCGAGCGGCTCGTAGTTCGAGAAGAAATTGCCGCTCCGCGAGAAATCCAGTTCGGCCTGCTTGTCGTAGCCGCGATGGATCGCGTCGTCGGGGCGTTGGAACAACCGGTTCTCACAGTTCTGGGAAAACTTCGCGCATGGATTGTTGAAGGTCGGATTCAGCCCGCTCAGCTTCTCCACTGGCACCACCACGCTCGCCGTGATGTCGTCCTCCATCTGGATTTTCGCCGCCGGAAGAAAATCGCTGCGCAGTCCGAACGTCCGCCACGAACCGTCCGGCTCGTAGCCGATGCGGACATAGCTCGCGACCAGTTTGCGGTTCTCGAACTTCAACTCGTTCCCCGGCACGCCATTGATCACATCGACGCTGAAATGTTTGCGCCAGTCGCCGCCCCACTCCGGCTTGTAGAAACGCTTCACCACGAAGAGCAGTTCCTTGACGTGCTGCGGGATGCCGCGCAGCCAGGCGTTGTAATCCGCCGCGTATTCGCGCGAGGCGGGCGTGAGCAGTTTGATCACTGAACCGATGCTGCGCTCGTGGCTGAGGATCGAGCGCGAGTCCTGGTTGTTCTTCGCCGCATCCTTGAAACGGTTGCTGTAGTTGCGTGTGATCAGCTCATCCACCAGCGCGAAGTCCTTGTTGAAATCCGTGACGAAGACCGGCCCTTGCAGCACCGAATCCGTGACCGCCTTGGAAATCTCCGACTTGCCGCCGCCGCTCACCGTGCAGGGCTTGTGACAGAACACCCCTTCGCCCACCGTGCCGACCAGCCGCCAGTTCTTCGAGCCGGGGATGCGCTCCATGTGAATCTTGTAGCCGCTCGGGCGCACGTAAGTTTTCCCCACCTGCATCTTCATGCTCTGGGTGTCGCCGTGATGCGGCCAGCTCACCTTCTGCTCGCGCAGATCGAACTGGACGTGCTCGCTCACGTAAATCACGTCGTGATTTTTCTTATCAATGGCGTAGCCCTCGGGCTTCACGTCCATCATCGCGCCGTAGAGCTTCACCACTTCGTCGAAGGAGTAATCGAGACTCGGCATGTGCTTGCGTCCGATCAATTCCTCGCCCAGATCGTAACTCGGGAAGACCAGCGCGCCGCCCGCGTGCTCTTCTTCCGCGAGGCCGAAGAGATTCGCCGCGTAACTGATCTGCGTCTTCACCTCTTTCTTGCAGTAGCCGAAATAATTGTCCGCGATGATCGTCACCACCACGCCCTGCGCGTCGCGCGCGGTGAGCTTGAAGGCGTTGCCGTTGTTGTAGAGTTCGTCCTCGCTCTTCCAGCACATGCCGTCGCGGCGCTGGCGCTCCGAGGCGTCGTCCCACTTGGGCAGGCCGACGTCGCGCTTCTTCACGCGGATGAGATGCGGTGCCAGAATCACGCACCCCGTGTGGCCAGTCCAATGTTCCACGTCGAGTCCCGCGTCGTTCTCCGGCAGGAAGGGATCGCCGCTGTTGCCGAAAATCGTCTCCACGAAATCCAGATTGCTGACGAGATTTCCAGGCGCGAAGAACCGCGTCTCCATGCGCTTCTCCGCGATGAAGCCCGGCACTTCCGGCACGACTAGCGGCCGCAGCAACAGCGAAACGTGGCAGCGCGCCTCTTCCGATTGCGACGCAGTGAATGGGAGGCGCATCAGGTCCGCTGGCGGTTGCAATGCCACTTGCAGCAGTTCCGCAAACGTGCGCTTCGGCACCCCCTTTTTGTCATCGGGAATCGGCAGGCCACCTTCGCACACATGGAACACGCCCTCGGTCGTGCGCCGGTCGCTCTTGGGATTGTGCAACACGCCCTGCTTCACGCGATACGAGGTGAGAATGTCCGACGCGAAAATGTCCTGGTCCGGCGGCAGCGAGAGCGCGCGCGCCACGCCCGCGCGGTCCAGCACGAAGGTGCGCCACGGCAGCTTTGGCGCGAGACCGGTTTCGTAAAGGTAATCGTCGAGGAACGACTGGATGCGCCAGTCCGCCGGGCAGAGATAGTTCGCGAGCAACCGCTCCGTCTCGCGCTGGTGCTGGAGCAGCGCCGACACCAACTCTTGAAACTCGGCGTCCTCGGCGGCCTTGGCCGTGGGGCAGCCGAGCGCGGCCAGTTTCAGGTTGATGTAGGACCAGAGTTTTTTCTCTGAATCAGGAATCGCACGCGTTGCAGTTGTCACGGGCGGCGACGATAGCGGGGGTTCAAAAAACGAAGCAAGAGCGCGTGATGGCGTGTGGGTGAAAAATTCTCATGGCAGCTTGCAGGCCGACTGACCTGTCTCGGAACTAGGTCAATGTCCAATCTGCGACGAGAAGGTTGGGCACCCGCGAGAATTCCCGGACATTGTTCGTCACCACTGTTCCACCTGCGCCTCTGGCGGTGGCGGCAATCCACAAGTCCGCTTCGCTGATGGGCGTGCCGCGTGCTTCCAGTTCCGTTCGAATCGCGACGTAATGTTCTTCCACCTGCGCGTCGGGCCAGGCCACGAGAAAAGGCGCGAGGAACGCCGCCACTCGTGCCTTGGCTTGCTCGGGATTTACGCTCTTGGCCGCGCCCACCAGTAACTCGGCATGAACTTGCAACGGCACCCGCACGTCAGCCGCCGCCACGGTTTGCAGACGGCGCATCGCAGCGATGGAACGCCCACGCAGACAAAACACGACCGTGTTGGTGTCGAGATGGTAGGTCACTTGAAGCCGGTCAGCCCTCCGTGCTGTCCACCGGGCGCGTTACGCTCCGCGCGGGAGCGGTGAAGCTCGCATCCTCGGCCAGCGAGCCAAAGTGCGACAGCCAGCCGGGCGGATAACCATTCGCCAACGCCTGCACCTCCATCGCAGCCACCAAGGAGACGCGCTCACGAAGCCACTCCGAAACAGACATGTGCTCGCGCCGCGCCGATTCTTCCACACGCCGCGCCACCTCGTCTTCCAGATCGATGGTCAGAGTTGACATGCCCGCAAAATAGCGGCGGGCGCGCGGTTGAACAAGCCCAGTTCCGTTAAGGTTTTCGGCTCTGAAACCATTCCAGCCAGCCGAGCATGAAGGCGTCGGCGAGTTCGCGGGAGCGGCGGCATTCTTCGGGCGTGCGGCCCCAATAGAAACCCATCCAGCCGGCGGCGTGCGGTTGCGCGCGGCGGAAGAAATCATCGAACTCGGCGACGCTGCATTTGAGCGGAAAGGTTTCCTCGATGACCACGGGCTTGCCCACTTGAAACGCGCGCAAGGTGTCGAGCGCGTCGTCCACCTTCCCGCGCTCGGGGTAGAGATGCACGCTCAGGAAATCGAGTTCCGGCGCAATGACGGCGGGGTGAAATGCGGAGTCGAGTCCGGGACGCGGCAAACTCCAATCCACCACGCCCACGGTGATGAGCGCGGCGGAATCCTCGGCGCGGATGGCGCGCGTGAGTTGCTGAATCCACGCGCGGGCGATGGCGGGACGCTTGCGTCCACGGCCCTCGCGGGAAATCCATTGCACGAAATGTTTGCCGCCGAAGGGCGGGCCGAGCCAGTCCTTGCCCACGCCGTTCGAGTGCGGCGCGACCGGTTCGTTCATCAAGTCGTAGCAGAAGATGGCCGGGCTGCCGCGACCGGCGCGGGCCACCGCGCGCCAGAAATTCGCCTGCGCGGCCCAGCGGTGTTCCTCGTCCAGCGCGTCATACCACGCGGGCACGTCGGCCTTGTGATAGCAGCCGAGGCCGGTGACATCGAGGTAGAGGCGCGTGCGCTCGGCGAGGCGCAGCAGTTGCGTGAAGCGCGCGAGGGCGTTGGTGTTCGGCTCGGTTTCGCTGCGCATGAATTTGCCGAACTGAAGATGCACGCGCACGACATTCGCGCCGAGTTGTTTCATCTCGCGGAAGTCTTCTTCGACCTTCGGCCATTCGGCGTCCCAGTAATCTTCGAGCAGGCGTCCGGTCTCGTCGTGATCGTAATTGAAACCCCACGGCGTGAAGGCGCGGCCGGAAGGCTGTAGCACGAAGGCACGACCGTCGGCTGAGATGCGAACATGCTCAAACTGGGCCTCGTGACGCGTTGTGGTGCAGGCCGTGAGCAAGAACAGCAAAAAGAGCGCGGTGACGCGAGGAGCGGCGGACAGCCATGTCCGCCGTTCGGCGTTCTTCGAGTGTGTGAAGTTTTCCAATGTCTTCCGTTCTGCGGACAAGGCTGTCCGCCGCTCCGATCTCGCTGCGTCTTCACTTCTGGTAACTCACAAACGCCAAGCGCCGGCTGTCCGGCGACCACGAGGGCACATTGATCGTGCCTTGCCCGCCGAAGAGTTTCGCCAGCGTCTCGATCTTTCCGGTCGCCAGCGTGAGCAGCCGCAGCTCCACGTCCTTGTTCTGGGGATGGCCTTTCACGTCCGGCTCGTAGGAGAGGTAGGCGATGGATTTGCCGTCGGGCGACGGATGCGGGAACCAGTTGTTGCGCTCGTCGGTGGTCACGGCTTCTTGCGCCGAACCATCCGCGTTCATCCGCCAGACTTGCATCGGGCCGGTGCGGTCGGAATTGAAGTAGATGAACTTCCCATCCGGCGAATACTCCGGGCCGTCATCAAGTCCCGCCGCCGTGGTCAGGCGCGTCTCGGGGCCGCCGTTGGTCGAGATGGTGTAAACATCATACTCGCCAGCCCGCTCGGCGCAGTAGGTGAGCGTGCGGCCATCGGGCGACCAGCCGTGCCAGTAGGACGGGCCGTTCGTGGTGATGAGCTTCGGCGTGCCGCCGCCAATCGGCAGCGTGTAAATCAGCGAGCGCCGCTGCCCCTGCGACTGATCGCTGATGACGAGTTGCGTGCCGTCGGGCGAAATCCCGTGGTCGTTGTTGCAACGAATGGCGAAGCCCGTGTCGAGCAGTTGCGGTTCGCCTCCCGTCGGCGCGACACGGAGGATTCGCCCGCGGCTGTTGAAGTAAAGCGCCGCGCCATCGGGCGACCAGTTCGGAGCCTCGATCAAGTTCGTCGTCCACCAGACCACGCGGCGGTCCTTCGAGGAAATCGTGATTGTCTCCAGCGTGCTGATGAGCGGGGCGTGCGGCGGGAGCGCGGTGCCTTCGGTCAATTCCACGTTCGAGAAGACGGCGGTTTCGAGATTGTTGTCGTTGTGCGCGCAGACGCCGAGGCCGATGTAGAACGGCTCCTTCAATTCGAGCCGGAACGATCCGCCCGCCGGTCGCAACGCCTCGCCCGCCCCGGCCACGGACATGGACACGTAGCTGCCACGCTTCTCGATGCGCAAGCGGCGCGGGCCTTTCACGCTCGATTGAATCTCTCTCGTCATCGCGCCGCCAGCCTCGCGGTATTGCAGCGAGGTCAGGCCGTCGCCGTGCAACGCGGCGTCGGCGTAGGCGGAATCGGCGTCGAGACTCTGGCGGATGATGAGGCAGGCCTTGCGATGCGGGTCGCCGCCGGTTTCGGGAATGACGATGTCCGCCGCGAGCGCGACGGGGCCGGACATTTTTTTCCAGACGAAGTGCAGCGCGTCATTCGTGAACCACATGTTCTGACCGCCGCCCGCGACTCGGTACGTTTTCTGCGCCGCGTCGAACTGCGCGCTCCCGGCACGCTTCGGCCCGCCGATGTCCGACTCGCCCTCAAACACCCCGACCGCCGCGCGACTCTCCGCCGCTGTGACCAGTGAAAATGCGATCAGAAAACCGCCCAAACGCAGTGCGATGCCAGGAAGGAAATGGTGCATGACGGGAGTGAATCGAATCCCCGCTCCGCTGGCAACGGGGGAAAAGCCCAGAAAGGGGTCAGTCCTCACAATTGACAATCGCTCCGGCGGTCGCTTGAATTTCGACAACAAGAGAACCAAAGCAAACCGTCATGCCACGTCCATTGCGCGTCGAATATCCGGGGGCCATCTATCACCTGATGAGCCGGGGCGACCATCGCGAATCCATCTTTCGCGATGATACGGACCGCCGGACTTTCATCGCCACGTTGGGCGAAGCCTGCCGGAAGACCGGCTGGCAGGTTCACGCCTGGTGCCTCATGGGCAATCACTTTCATCTCGTGGCCGAGACGCCGCAGCCCAACCTGATCGCGGGCATGAAATGGCTGCTCGGCACCTACACCGGTCGCTTCAATCGTCGCCACCAGCTCTTCGGCCATCTCTTCAGCGGGCGCTACAAATCGCTGGTCATAGATGAGCGCGGCGGGGATTACCTGCGCACCGCCTGCGACTATGTGCATTTGAATCCCGTGCGCGCAGGACTGGTCGCGCTCGACGCGCCGCTCGCGACCTACGAATGGAGCAGCTATCCGCTCTACCTCGCGCCGGGGCGGCGACCGGCGTGGCTGCGGGTGGATCGGTTGCTGGGCGGGCATCGCATCCAGGCGGACACGGCGGAAGGGCGCATCGAATTTCAGGCGCGCTTGGAAGAACGGCGACGGGAAGGCGACCCGGCGGAATCGTGGGCCGTCTTTCGGCGCGGCTGGCGATTGGGCGCGGCCGATTTTTTGCAGCAGCTCACCGAGCGGTTGGGCCGCGCCGGACAACCGCACGAACACGCCCGCGAACGAAACGAGACCGACGAACAGCGCGCCGAACGGCTCGTGCAGGAGTGGCTGGCGACGTTCGGCTGGACGGAGACAGAATTAAGCGTGCGTTCCAAAGGTGATGCGCAGAAGGTGGCGCTGGCCATGCACTTGCGAAAGGAAACGCCGATGACCCGGTCATGGATTGCTCAACGGCTGGTCATGGGCAGCGCCAGTTACATCTCGCTGCTCACGGCGAAGGAAACGGACTGTCGTTTGTGAGGACTGACCCCTTTATGTGCCGCGAAGGCGGACAATGGTTGGTATTCTACTGCACGGGCCGGTGCCTACATCAGCATTGCGGCAAAATCCGGCGGCAATCAGTATAGCCCAACTGCTGCGTTTGTATTTGTTCCTAAAACACCAGATACTTGCCAGTAACTTTTTTTAAAAAACAAAAAGTCCGGTTATATGAAAAAACTTTTACTAATTGGGATTACGTTTGGTGCTGCGCTCGCAGCTCACGGCGACACTAGGGACGAAATCAGAACAAAGGTTAGCAACCACCTTGAGGCGGTGTTGCGGAGCAAGTCTGATAATGGTGACCTAGTCAAACGGCGCGTCGGAGAACTAACGCTTCCTTTTAGTAAGTTGCCGGAAACGGTCGAGCCTTCTGTTGCGAGGTGGATTATGGATAGCACAGTTGCACTTGTGTCAAACCGGACGGACGCACTGCTCAAAAATGACGAGCAGTCGCAGCAGTTGGTTCGGTCGTTTGTTGTCCAGGCAGAGAAGCGATTTACTTCGCTTGGCTCCGTAACGCCTGATTCCGCGGCCGGTCCTAAAAAAGCGACGCAGGAGTTCTTCCGCGATTTTCGAGCTGCCTTTATTGAGCACGTTTCAAAAATTCCTCAGATCAACTTGTCTATTGACTCTCCTGAGCGGATGTCCGAAGTCCAAGCCGAGGCTTCAAAGGCAAATCCGACTAAAACCTCGAAGGGGGGAGTTGAGCAGATTAGTGTTTTAGGTTTTGCGGGTACGAAGGTCGCGGAAGCGTTTGCGCATCATTGCTCGGAGCTTATCCGTGGGAGTGAAAACTCCGCGAATTTTTCGTTCGGGAACTTCTTCTCAAAAGCCTTCGATCGTGCAGATGCAATGCCCGAGATGAAGTCGTTTGCAGAAGTCCGAGGCAATGTTACCAACAACCTTTCTGCCATCATTACTCCCACAAATGTGCAGTCCGTGCAGCTTGAGTGTCTATTGCGGCAAATCAGTTCATTCCAAATGAGTGCCGTGATATGCACAAATCGGAAATCCGAACCCGTAATGGTTATACAGTTCAAAAACTCACCGGACGTATGGCAGTCGCTTCGTCACATGCACTAATCGCGTTGAGTCTGACCTGCTGCGCTTTGACAGCGCAAGAGCTACGCATTGCCGGCTCCATCATCTCGACGGGGTACCACCGCGCCGGCGAGGCGGAGATTCGACCAACGACTTTAAAGGGGTCAGTTCCTAGTTTGTTCAACTTGTCGCCTTTCTCTTTTCGTAAAGGCGCTTGTTCAAGTGCGTCCATGCACCCATCTCCAGACGCTGGCTGATCCACTTGAGGGTCATCGTTGTTTCCTGCCGCAAGCGGAGCGCTGCCGCCACTTTCACCGGGTCGCCTTTGGGACGTTGGCGCAAGTCGTCTTCCGTCCAGCCGGCCTTGGTCAGTTCTTCCCGGACGAGGCGGGCCGCTTTCTCCTCCGCACCTTCCAGCCGCTCGCTTCCGTAATGGTGT
>Ga0163150_10000343_pt1 | contig 86981 bp, 63 predicted proteins | sample OliLakLV19P2IB_FD_148628 | JGI IMG/M metagenome (GOLD analysis project Ga0163150, IMG submission 148628) | Freshwater microbial mat bacterial communities from Lake Vanda, McMurdo Dry Valleys, Antarctica - Oligotrophic Lake LV.19.P2.IB | ecosystem: Environmental > Aquatic > Freshwater > Lake >... | reverse complement strand
TGATCGAGTAACTGGCCAGCGTTTCGAAATCAAACGACGCGTTGGCGCGGAGCGACGTTCCGCTGACGTTAAAGAGACTATTGCTGCCAAGACCGACCGGAAGACTAAAGGTGAACGTGCTTCCTGCATCGGGATCGGTCGCCGAAAGTGCGCCAACCACCGCATTCACACCGGCGTTTTCAGCGATCGAGCTATTCGACAACGCAATGTTCGTCGGAGTTTCATTGACGTTGGTGACGTTGATCGTAAACGGCTTATCAAACGTCAAGCCGCCGTTGTCGGTAACGCGCACGGTGATCGAGTAACTGGCCAGCGTTTCGAAATCAAACGACGCGTTGGCGCGGAGCGACGTTCCGCTGACGTTAAAGAGACTATTGCTGCCAAGACCGACCGGAAGACTAAAGGTGAACGTGCTTCCTGCGTCAGGATCGGTCGCCGAGAGTGCGCCGACCACCGCGTTCACGCCCGCATTTTCCGCGATCGTGCTATTCGCCAAGCCAATGTTTGTCGGAGTTTCGTTGACGTCCATAACGTTGATCGTAAACGGCTTGTCAAACGTCAAGCCGCCGTTGTCGGTAACGCGCACCGTGATCGAGTAACTAGCCAATGCTTCGAAATTAAATGACGCGTTGGCGCGGAGCGATGTTCCGTTGACGTTAAAGAGACTATTGCTGCCAAGTCCGACCGGCAGACTAAACGTGAATGTGCTTCCGGCGTCGGGATCGGTCGCCGAAAGTGCGCCAACCACCGCATTCACACCGGCGTTTTCAGCGATCGAGCTATTCGACAACGCAATGTTCGTCGGAGTTTCATTGACGTTGGTGACGTTGATCGTAAACTGCTTTTCAAACGATAGGCCGACATTATCGGTTGTCCGAACACGAATTGAATAGCTCGATTGCGCTTCAAAATTAAAACTACTGACCGTCTTTAATTGGTTTCCGGTAATCGTAAAGGCGCTATTGTTCGTCGAACCGGTCCCGCTGACCAAGGCGTACGTTTGCGTGCTGGTCGAATCGACATCGCTGGTCGAAAAGAGTCCGACGACGGTAACGCTCGGCTGATTTTCTGGAATGGACGCCGGGGTCAACTGCGAGTCGGCCGGATTCGGATCGACTTTCTGAATGCGGAACGAGTAATTGATGCTCCCCGTATCAAAGATATAGCCTTCGACAAGCAACATGTATTGGCCAGCATAAGCCAACGGTCCTTGCGCCACATCGGTTCCTAGGCCCACACTGAAGACCGTCCGTCCATAAGGATCTACCAAAAGCCAGTATGCGTTTTGGGGAACGACCGTCTGCATGTCAAAATAGTATTGTTCGCCCGCCGCGACGGTAAATTTATACGGGACGGTCGCTGTCGCCGGATTCAGCGTACCATTCACGACCGTGCCATTGGTTAAGCTAGCTGCTGAGGCCAAATCGAATAACTGGAATGAGTAGGCTCCGGTCGAAACACTGTCACTATCAATAGTCAGTGTGTAGCTGCCAGCAAGAAGATTAAGCGTTGGATCGAAGCCGCTGTTGCTATCCTGGGAGAGTGGTCGATTCGCCACCACAACGCCTGTCGGGCCTTTTAACGACCAATTCATGCTGGACGGAGCTACCAACGCATCGAAGTAGAGCCGCTTATCACTGGCCAACGTAAATGTATAGCGATCTTTCTCACCAGCGACGCCGATATTACTCGAAACCGTCGTGCCGATCGTCAAGGCTACTGGTGCCGTAACAACCAACGGTTGGACATTGAAGGAATACGACGTCGTACCGGAGTCAAAAATGTAACCTTCGATAAGTATGGTGTACGTGCCTGCGATCGACAATGCTGCTGGCTCGCTATCACTTCCAAGGGCTGTCGAAAAGATTGTTTGCCCGAGTGGGTTGATCAATCGCCAGGAAGCGCTTTGTGGAGCAATGGCTTGGGAATCAAAGAAAAATTGATCGCCAGCAGCCGCCGTAAAGCGATGCATATTGGTCGCGGTAGCCTGATTCAACGTTCCGTTGACAACCGTTCCAGGTGTAAATAGTGTCGCTCCGGCATAATCGAGCAATCGGAAGGAATATGCCCCCGTTCCGTCACCGTCGCCATCGATCGTCAATGTGTAATTGCCAGCGACTAAATTCAGCGTCGGATCGAAACCATGCGCCCAGTCGTATTGAAAGAGACGCGTTACGATCAAGCCAGTTGGTCCGTTGAGTCGCCAACTGAGACTGCTCGGGGCCACCAGATTATCGAAGTATAACAGCTTGTTGCTAGCCAACGTAAAGCTGTATCGATCCTGTTCGCCTGGCGACCCGATGTTGGTCGAGACGGTAGTCCCCAAAGTTAAAGGGGTTGGAGCAGCAGTCACTATCGGGACGACATTAAAACCGAACGACGTCGTCCCAGTGTCGAACGTATAACCTTCGACCAAAAGGGTATAGGTCCCAGTTACGGAAAGTGCGTCTGGTTCAGCATCATTCCCGAGTCCCGCCGAAAAAATGGTCTGGCCGATCGAGTTCAGCAAGCGCCAAGAGGCATTCTGAGGAACCGTCGTCTGTGAATCAAAGAACAACTTATCACCTGCGTTAGCCGTAAAGCGATAGCTGTTGGTCTGTGTCGCTGGATTCAAGCTCCCCGAAACCGGGGTTCCCAGCGTGAGCGGGGTAGCCGATGCCAAATCGAGCATGCGGAATGAATAGTCTCCGGTCGCGCCGCTAACCCCTTTGATTGTCAAACGATAATTCCCCGCGATCAAATTCGCCGATGGATCATAACCTATATAACCCATGTCGTATTCAAAATACCGATCGGCTACGATCGATCCGGCCGGACCGTCGAGCGTCCAACTTATTCCAAATGGCGGACTAGATGATATCGCGTCAAAGTACAAGCGTTTGGTCGAAGCCAAAGTAAAGATATACGAATCTTCTTCACCGGAGACAGAAATGTCGCTGTTGACTGTCGTCCCCAATGTCAGGGCCGTCCCAGTAAACGGTACCGGCGGCGTGTTGCCGATGAGGCTGACCGTAAAGCCATAGTTCACGACTCCCGTGTCTTGGATGAAACCTTCGATCAAGAGAGTATACGTACCAGCCATCGTCAGGCTGACGGTTGGCTGACTGCTACCTTGGAATACGTCGAAGACCGTTCTACCGATTGGGTCGAGCAATCGCCAAGAGGCATTTTGAGGACTGGCGGTCGAGCTCGTGAAATCAAATTGATCCCCGGCAATGGCCGTAAAGCGATACATGTCGGTTTTACTCGCTGGTGAAAGCGTACCAGTCACCGGCGATCCTGTCGTAACTGCCGTTGCCGTGGCGATATCGAGTACCCGGAACGAATACGCTCCAATGGAATCGGTGAGTCCATCGATGGTGATCTCATACGTTCCGGGCAGCACGTCCCACCTCTCAAAGTCATTCATACCGACGGTTACATCAATCCCAGGGCCCTTGATGATGACACTGACGGAGCTATTTGCAGTTAAAAAATCGACGTAGAGTCGACTGAGTGATGCCAACGTCAGCGTATATCGATCTTGTTCGCCTGGGACAGCAATGTTACCTGATACGGTGGAACCCAAAGCAATCGCGATCGGAGCTGCATTGACTACCGACTTGACGTTGAACGAATAACCAATCGATCCAGTATCGAAAACATAGCCTTCGACCAACAAAGTATATTGGCCGGTGAAGGCCGCTGGGGGCGGTTCGATGTCGGAACTCAAGTAATCTTCAACCACAACGTTGCCGACTGGATCAATCACTCTCCAATAAGCATTCTGTGTCGAGACTGACAGGCTATCAATGTAGAATTGATCGCCAGCATTTGCTGAGAATCGAAAGGCATTCGCAGCACCAGCCGGATTGAGCGTCCCGGTGACGATCGTTCCCAGCGTGATCGCCGTTGCTCCTGCAAGATCGAGAATCCGGAATGAATACGCTCCAGTAACTTCCGCTGATCCGTCTATCGTCACTTGATAATTGCCAGCCGGCAAACTCAACGATGGATTCGGCTCGAAATACGAGTCGTTTTCAAAGGAACGACTGGAAACGAGCGTTCCCGTTGGTCCTTCGAGCGTCCACGTGATTCCGCCAGGTGTCGCCAGCGCATCGAAGTAAACTGCTTTGTTGGAGGCGATAGTAAAGGTATAGCGATCGCGTTCACCAACCGTACTAATGTTCCCGGCGATGGTGCTGCCAAGCGTCATGACCACAGGAGGGGCGACAAATACTTGATGCATCGCAAAAGTGTAGCCGATTGTGCCAGTATCGAAAGCATGACCTTCGATCAAAAGCGTATATTGGCCTGACATTACGAGCGCTGGTGGTTCGGCGTCAGAGGCAAGACTTACACCGAAGACGGTCCGTCCCAATGGATCGACCAATCGAGCATACGCATTTTGGACGGAGGTCGATTGACTGTCGAAGTAAATCTTATCGCCGGCCGACGCATTAAACCGATAAGCTTGTGTCGCACTCGCTGGATTTAAAGTTCCCGTTACCAATGAACCATACGTGATACTGGTTGCTATCCCAAGATCAAGCAAACGAAACGAATAAGCCCCTACAGCATCGGTATTCCCATCGACTGTTAACTGATAGTTCCCAGCGATCAAATTCAAGACCGGATTCGGTTCATTGACCCAGTCGTTCTCAAGCGGCCGGCTATTGACGACGACTCCTGTTGGACCGGTCAGGGTCCAACTGATACTACCAGTCGTCGATAACGTATCAAAGTGTAGCTTGCTGTCCGAAGCGAGAGTGAACGAATAACGATCTTGTTCTCCAGTCACCGAAATACTACCGGCGACCGTCGCACCGACGGCAATCGCTTGAACCGCCGTATCGACTACCGGTTGCACGCGAAAACTATAGTTTGTCGTCCCCGTATCTAGTAGGTAACCTTCGATCAACAACGAATACTGACCGGCGAGCGTGAACGCGGCAGGCTCCATATCGGCCCCCAAATACGCCGTCGAGACGACTTGTCCATTCGGATTCAACAATCGCCAATAAGCGTTCTGTGTCGATGCAGTTTGGCTATCGAAAAAGAATCGCTGACCCGCTAAGGCATTGAATCGATAGGCGTCAACTTTTGAAGCTGGGTTAAGTGCGCTGGTGACAAGCGAACCAGGCGTCAGGACCGTGGCCGCTGCTAAATCCAGCAACTGGAATGAATAATTTCCGGTGGCGCCCGAAACTCCATTGATCCGAAGTTGATAGTTTCCCTGAACCAAGTTCAATGCTGGATTTGCTACATTGACCCAATCATTTTCCAATAACCTGGAATTTACTTCTATCCCCGCTGGCCCTTCGAGAGTCCATTCAATGCTTCCATCGGTCGCTAACGTATCAAAGCTAAGAAGCTTATTGGAAGCCAACGTGAAGATATACTTGTCTACTTCACCAGAAACGGAAATGTCGCTGAGGACAGTCGAACCGAACGATAAGGCCGTTCCAGTAAACGGTGGGACCGGTGTATTTCCCAAAAAATTGACCGTGAATCCATAGTCCACCGTTCCTGGATCAGCGATATAACCTTCGACCAGCAATCGATACGTTCCCGGCAGAGTAAAGCTGACATTGGTAAAATCGGACGACAGTGAAGTATTGAAGACTTCGCGATTCAACGGATCGATCAATCGCCAACTAGCATTCTGCGGCGTAACGGTTGAGGTTTCAAAAGTATAGCTATCCCCGGCATTAATCGTCATCGAGTAGACATCAGTCTCGCTCGATGGACTTAATGTGTTGTTCACTGCCACGCCAGGCGTGATCGGAGTTGCCGCCCCCAAATTCAAAAGGCGAAATGAATAAGCGCCGATAGAATCGTTGCCTGCAGTGAATTCGAGGTTGTAGCTCCCCGCCGCGAAATCGATAATGGGAGATACCGATTGCATCGAATGAACATCAATCAAAATGCCGTTGGCATCGCGAAGCGTCCATGCGACGTTGCTATAAGTCGACAGCGAATCGACATAAACTTTCGTCGGTGAGGCAACCGAAAAATTAAAGAGATCGCGATCGCCAGTCGTTCCAATTGTCTCGTTGATCGTCTGACCAAAGGCGATAGTCGCTAGCATCGCCCGCTCTTCTAAACTTTCGATATTCAACCGACTCACTCGGCGAATCTTCGATCGACGCGCCCTGCGAATACGACTCTTATTGAGAAAGGATTTTATGCCCCCAAAACCAAACCCTCGATGCAAAATTGCCATCTGTAGCTCCCGGTGATCGATCACGAATTAATGAAACTCAAGTAGGCGTAAAATATGATCTTAGCTTCATGCTAGAATACCGCCCAATCTATTAGTGGACCTTCGCTCGTCGCGCTTATTTTCAAAGCTTCTTCGCGCATTTTACTTTTAGAGTTACACGATCGTATAGTATTTAAAACGACCAAGCAATGAGGGATTTTCCCTAAAAACAAGTAATTCAGGCTCATAAGATGGAATCTGTTGGCTGATTTCGGCCCGTTCCTTATTGCTTCCACTGGTAAAGCAACATTCCATCTTTCGTCGTCAGTCGCATATTCGAAATTTGCATGACACCCGAGCTTGTCGACGGATCGATCCTGATGGAGTTAATCGGTTTATCGGGCGTGAAGCGAATCGAATAGTCGTGAGCTTGGTTATCGTGTTCGACTTCAAAAGTCGTGCTCCGTTCACGACTAAATGCAGGCGCGACGCCTTTCTCTTTCCAAAACAATTGGCCTTGCCCCTTCGAGTTCGACGTCATAGTGAATCGCATCGTGAGTGGACTTCCGAAAGCTTCAGCAGGAAGTACAAAGCTAAGATGCGGATCGCCGCCGTCGCTGGTCACGATCAGCGAACCATCCTTTAGCGATAGAGTACACGTGCGGCTGGGTTGCCAACCGGCTACTGGTTGCCCGATCGGCTTGGTTTTTTTTGCGGGCGCGTTCTTATCAGTGCTTTTTTGCGACGATGAATCCGCGCCTCCCTTGAGGGTCGCTTTGCCTTCCCGTTCGATCTGATACTTTGACGGATCAAACTTTGGGTTCGGGATTGGAAGGACTGCCTTGGTGTCCTTGAGAAAGGCTTCGATTAAGGCATCCATCGCTTTGACTCGCTCTGGATATTCAGCGACCAAATCGTGTGTCTCGCCCAAGTCGCTCTTCAAATTGAAGAGTTTCCAGCGGTGAGATGCATTGTCGCCGCCATGAAAAATCCGAATCAGTTTCCAATTCGACTGATGCACGCTAATCGCGGCTGGTAGCCAATCGGGTACGCCGGGACTATGCGGGAAGAAAGTGAAGATGGCATTGCGAGCGAGCGTTTCTCCACGCAGTGCCGGCACAATACTGATACCGTCGAAATGTTGCTTCGCTTGCGGGGCGATTGCAAGCAGGTCGAGCAAGGTAGGGTAGTAGTCGCTCGTCTGAATGACTGCATCGCTACGAGAACCAGCCTTCGTAATTTTCGGACAGACGATGACCGCCGGCGTACGAACGCCACCTTCGTACATTGTCGCTTTGCCTCCTCGAAGCGGTGCATTACTGGTCGCCGTTGTCCCTTCGACATCATTGTACATGTTGCCGCCATTGTCGGATGCAAAGACGATGATTGTGTTATCGGCAATTTGTAGTCGGTCGAGCGTGTCAAGCAAAGTGCCGATCGCATCATCCATGCTTTCGACCATCGCGGCGTAAATTGGACTACGTTGTGGAGCTTTCAGATCAACGACTTTCTGGTACTCATCGATGAGCGCTCGCTTTGCATCAAACGGAGCGTGAACGCTAAACATCCAGTAGTTCATAAAGAACAAACTGTCTTTATGTTTCTCGATGAATGAGACCGCTTCGTTCGCCATCCGGTCTTCGATGTGTTCGTTCGGTGTTTGAGGATCGAAGTCTGGAAATTTCCACGGGGCGACGTAGCTACCGGCCGGTCCTGGTCCTGGCCAATGAGGAACGTCGACATCAAAACCATGTTCGAGCGGCGAATAGGGCGGAGCGCCAAGATGCCATTTTCCAAAGTGACCTGTGGCGTAGCCGTTCTCTTTAAACATCTCGGCAAGTGTGAAATGCTCGGTAGTCAATCGAGTCGCGGAATTGGGAAGAATGGCTTTCTGATTAGGTGCTGATGAATTGCCCGGTGTTGCATAGAGCGAGACTTGAGGCAAATGACAATTGGGAGCGGTAATACCAGTGCGAGCCGGACTGAGTCCTGTCATGAGGCTCGATCGTGTCGGAGAGCATAAGGGGCTTGTCGAATAAGCATGAGTAAACGTCATGCCTCGCTTGGCAAGGCGATCGATATTCGGTGTTCGGTATAGCTTGGTGGTTCCGTACAAGTTGGTATCACTCCATCCGAGATCGTCCGCCAAAATGACGATCACATTCGGACGCGTTGCGGCGTCTGCTTCTGGAGCAGCGATAGAAATCAGATGGGCAAGCGATAGCAAAGCGCCAAGCACTTTGCTGGGAAACATGAGCCGTAAAAAAAGCACTAGAAGAGTCCTATGCGCAGGAATGAAAAAGCAAAAACGACATCCCGACTGCCGTTTTGATTGAATAACATTGTAACAAGAATTTTTGACACTTCTCGCTTTTCGCCTCTATCGAAGGATAGTGCGTTTCGCAAAGCCTTTCGTTTCCGTTGGCTTCATGCCAGCGGGACGACATCTAACGGCTACATCACCCAGCCTCGAAAATTGTCCAAGAAATCCGCCCGGCCTCGGCCTGACTCAGGAATCGAAAGCGATAATATGTGGTGTTTTCGGCATGGCAAACTGGAAGCGTACCCCACTTTCGAATGATGGCGTTGGGTGACTACAATCTACCGGATGGTTTCTTCGGGTTTTCTTAGTCGGCTATTCAAAGGACTTGTCTATCGATTTCTTCGGCTTGTGTCGCGGATGTTGGTGGTTTGTCTTTGCGACTTTCGCACGCACGGACGTCACCATCTTAAAGGAATTGAAGGTGCCATACTCCTCTCGACGCATCAGTCGATGCTCGATCCAGTACTCGTAGGGATCTGCGACAATGAACGATTGAACTACATTGCCCGCAAGACGTTGTTTAGAAACAAACTCTTCGCCCTCCTTATTCGAACGCTCGATGCGATTGAGATCGATCGTGATCGCGGTGGGTTGGCAGGGTTGAAAGTAATGCTAAAGCGGCTGCAAAACAACAAGCGAGTTTTGCTTTTTCCTGAAGGTACCCGGACGACCGATGGAAATATCGGAAGCTTAAAAATGGGGTTCATTCCAATTGCTCGCCGTAGCCAGGTTCCATTGATACCCATTGCGATCGTCGGAGCGTATCGAATTCTCCCTCGCGGCCAAAATTTTCCACAGCCTCAGTCGCTAGCCGTTGTCTTTGGGCCTCCGATTATGCCAGACGAATTACAAACTCTAGACGATGTTGGTTTAGGCGACCGATTGACTCGCGAGTTGGATGCCTGCAAAGCCAAGGGTGAGAAACTGACTGGCGGCCTATCTTAGTGCTTCAACGGTTACGTTCGATTGAATTCTCGGAAAATGCCTCTTTTCCCGAATCGAGCGACGAATTCATCAACGGTTAAGTCGGTACCATTTGTGATTATCACTGATGCTAGATGCTCGACGATATACTCCGAGGAAACTCGATTCGCAGTTACCGTATTCTGCACTTGGAATGACGAAGTCTCTTTCATAGTACTAGTTTGAGTTTGAATTGATCGGCTCTCTTTGAAATCGCCGCCGGGTGACACGAGCTCGACAGTGCCTACACGTCGGCTTTTGTCTATATCGCGGTTGTCGCTTAACGGTACCAACGCCGAAGATACTCCGGCTTGTACTGTTGATAGTTCGGGAGTACCAACGCGATAGGGAGATGAACCGCTAATTTCACCGGCCGCATGGCCGATATAAAAAACCACCGGAGTATTTAAACCCGTATTTATGTTCGCTTTTAAGATCACTTGTAACCAAGTATTCTCAATCGCATTATCGACTCAATCGAGGCGGACTCGCGATAGCGAACCGATTGTTACATCGATTGTTGTCGGTGCCGGAACGACGCCAGTCCACGCACTAGGATCGACGACTCCCGAGACAACGGTCGACGGAATACAAAGTCGCTTGCAGACAATGTCGAAGTACCGAGATTCCTCACGTCAAAAACCAGACCGTTTATCCCTCTCGAATAGTTCGATACATTGATGATGCCCGTTGCTTGCGCCGTCGTACCCGACTGAAGGAGATCTTTCCCTTCTGGATTAGCACCGTCGTTCATGGGGTCGATCGCGCCTCCGACACCGAAAGCGGTTTGGTAAGCCGAGTCTTTATAGAAAAGATATGCTTCATGAATCGCTGAGGGGACTCGAATCACTACAACGCTATTGGCGTTGTAGTGAATCGCGTAATTCAGCGAGCCAATAACGACTTGGGATCCGACCGGAAAGTTGCTAAAGGTGCCAATGAGACCAGTTGTGGCAGAAATAATGGTAAAGACTTCATTGCCAACGATGCTTGGAAAATTGCTGGTCACGGACAAGCTCGCACCGATCAGGTTTACCGAACTGGTTACGTTCAACTGACGATATTGAGAATCAACGGTCGGTCCATCAATTTGAATCGCCAAGCTAACTCCCGAAGCGAATGAAACACTACTCGCGATTATGTCGGGGCCGGATGAAACAGGTTGGATTCCGCCGACACCGGCATCCAACAACATTGTTCCAGAATGCGTATCGATCGAACCTGGGTTCGTGGAAATTGCGCCTCTACTTTTTAATGCGATATTCGTTGCAGCCGCTCGTGAAATGCTAGAACTCGTGGTGATCGTGCCGCTATTCGCATCGCCGATAATGATAGTGTTGGCAGTAATTCGATCCAATTCGGAATCCGTCAATCCGAGCGTTCCAGTCGCGTCTACTGCACCAAAATTGATGAGGGTTCCATTCGTTTTAGGGCGCAGCAAAACTTGGTTTGATGCCGCTATGATTGAACTCGATGAACCGATATTCATGTTGTCCGCCACTAGCGTAATACTGCCAATCGTCGAATTGATAAACGAACTTCCTGAAGTTACGAAATTGCTCGAAAAGCTAGTATAGGATGCGATATTCACACTCCTGGTGACGGAGCTGAACTCCGCGATGCTGGGACCGTTCGGTAAATTAAACGCGATGTCGCTTACCATCCCCGAGTTACTTAATATTTACACCGAGATTTCCATCGATAATAAAGCGATCATTCGATCCACCTCCATAGATCAAAATCGTTTGAGTTAAAGGGATCGTATAGCTGTAGGTCGTCCCACCAAGCCCCGGTACGGTAATTGGGACGCTGTAGGCGGCGTCCCCAAAGGCTTGAACGACGACATTCGCGATCGCGCCACTTTTTGTAATCGTGATGATGTCGTGGGCTCCGGTTCCCGAGACGAAGGATAAGTTAGGATTTACACCGACGTTTGCGTCGGTTCGCAATTGGTCGTAAAGGGTGCTGTCTCCTGTGCGAGCAGCAAGACTGTTGTAGTTTAGTACCGGTCCACCCGGCGAATTACTATCACCGCGGATCATCGGATATCGAGTAAACGCGATCGAAGAAGTCGTCGCGTTCGTGTTGCGATACGACATAATTTCTGCCTGATGGAATAAGTCGATCTCGGCGATATTGGTTGCATTTGTGATCGAATGCTGCAAACCAAAACAATGGCCAGCTTCATGCGAAATGTTGTTCATCGTGTTGAACGAAAAGCCGCCAGCACTATATAGTGCTGCCACATCGTCATGGGCGTTGGACGCAGCCGAGAGATCCGAAGTGTCGAGTGCCGACGTCGGCGAATTGCCACCTCCACCCGGACCATACGTCCTGGGATTGCCTCCGCCAATGTTAAAAGTAGCGACAAAGATATATGCATCTTTTGAGCCAACAACACCTCCTCGTAACGTATTGATCACATTCGTCATCGAAGTTGCGCTCGCGACGGTTCGACCGTCAGCCGTTGTTTGGCTCGCCGCAGTCAATTCAACGACCGTAATATTCAGCGGCAAGTAAGCCCGACGAACAACGGCTAACATCTCTGCTCGGTTCGTGAGTGTAAATGATTGCTTCACGATGTCGAGTGGCGTGGCCGCATTGAACGCATTTACCGCATCGACCAATTGCGTGCCTAGAATCCTATTGCCAGGAACCGAGTCATTCGCAACGTCGCGAAAAGCTCCTTGCGTTGTCGACAGAGTTCCGAGCGGAAAATTATCTCCGAACTCGACGAACATATACGCTAGTACGATTCGATCCTCAAGTTGCTCGATGTACAAGCTGGAGCGATGCAATCGCTTAGAACTCTCTTTTGATGCGAGCTTGATACCGAACACTCGATTCATCCTCGATAGAATGCTTGATCGAATCTTTTGAATGCGCATTGGAACCGATCCCTCCAGCGATAGTCTTAGATTGAGCCGAAACGAGTAACCGCAAGAGTTCAATCTAGGTAGTGAAGTTCTTTCCGTCAACAAATGTGGCGTACGCTTCCAGCGCACAATCCTTAGCATGCAGTGGACTGAGGGCATCCTAGTTTGACTGTACTTAGTCGAGAGCCGTGATTAGAATCCGTTTCGCACGTCGAAAGGCTTACTACTAATCGCCTCTGCTTCGCGTTCTGCGGCGTCGGCTTTCGCACTGACTTTGGCGGCCCGTCGTTTCATCGATTCGGCTTCTTGCTCGGCCTCTTTTAGGTTGCTTTCGAGTACCTCAATCGCTGTAGAATCCGCCGATTGCTCTACGAAGCATCAGGTGCTGGATGATGGTCGAACCAGTTGAGTAAAACGGTGTTGGCTCGAATCGGCCCCAGTCCAAAAGATTGAAGTAGTACGCCGATTGCTTCAGCTCGGTTGGAGCTGGTAACAGTGAGTGCAAAGGCGTTAAGTTTGCGTTCACGAAGGTCGGCAGACATTTCGGCCTGCAATTCAAGCCGGCGAACTCGGGCGACTGCGCCTTCGGCTTCGATGATTTGGACAGAGGTAGTAAAGCCGGTGTTGCCTTCAATCCATGCGGCAAAGCGAACTAGACGTTCACGTCGCTGAGGAGCATCGGAAAACGCGAGCACGATTGGACGCCAATCGCTGGGATGCTCGATCTCGCTCGATAACTTATGCAGATTTTTCCGCTCGACTTAAAACAAATGCGAACGTGAACGATCCGCCCAGCGTTCGACTTCGACGTTTCGGCGTATGTATTGATAGATGCCGAAAAACACGGCAACTGCAAGGAGACCAGCGGCTGGATGGATTGCTAACATCGCACCGCGGCAAGCGACGGCACCCAAGAGACTTAAACGTGGGTCGAAATATCGAAACGTCGGCCGAAAATTAGGACTTTGCGTCCTCGCTTCGAAGAACGTCGCGTAATTCAATAGACCATACGACACGAGAAAGAACATCGAAACGACGGGTGCAATAACATCTAATTTGCCGATTGCGATCGTCACGAATGCGATTCCAGCGGGCAGCAGCACACCACGCCGCGGATTCTTAGAGGGCCATGCCCTACCGCAAATGGATTGAGCCACGGAAAGACGCGGTCGCTCGCCAGCGATTGCAAGATGCGTGGCCCACCGAGAAACGAAGCCAGCGCAGAAGACAGTGTCGCGCAAATAACACCGGCGTCAACTAACCAAGGGAACAAAGAGACTCGCCGCATCGCACCGTAGTCCGCAACGAGCTCATTGCCTGGAACCGTGCCTGCAAAAACAATCGCCATCATTATGTAGATGATCGCCGACAAGCCAACGGCAAGAAACGTTCCTGTTGGGAGACTTTTCGCAGGATCTTTCAGCTCCCCCGACATGCTGACGCCTTGCGTGAACCCCGTAACGGCTGGAAAGAATATGGCGAAGATCATCCAAAACGATGCGTCGCTGGCTCCATGTGTATTTTGAGTAACGGTTGCAAAATCCCAAGTTCGAAAACCGCCGGCAAAGAAAGCTGCGATGGCTGCGAAGAGGACGACCATCACGACATATTGGAATTTGGTTGCAACGTCTGCACCCAACCAAGCAAGCGCGAACCACGCAGTTACCGCCAATGCCGCTAACACTTGAGCGGTCCATGCTGGAGGATCAGAAAAAATATGCGAAACCCCTTCACCGAAACCGATGGCGTAGAACGCGATTGAAACCGACTGCGCAAGAAATTCGTCCAATAACAATGGCATTTTTTCAAAACCAAGCCGTGCGCATCCAATGGTTAATTTGTGAGCCAAACGCGATAGCACCAGGGAGTTACCTGGGAAACACATCGCATCGATGGCCTGCTCCCATCACCGACGTCACACAGATAAGGAAAACACGAAACGTGGGACAGTCGAATTAGACGCTCGCTACGATTTGATGGCTTAGCTTGCCAGCTTGTACCACGTCTTAACGTTCCATGCATTCCATTTCAGCGATTGCGAAAAACACTCTTGAGCTTCAAGCTGACTTCCATGTTTTGCCAATTCGCGGCCTGCCCGATACCAAAAGCGAGCTAGTCCCTTTCGAACGATGGGATCTCGAGCGAAACCACAACCTTCTTCGGTCTCTAAGAATTCTTCGAGCACAAGCGACCAACGTCGGTGGTTGTCTGCATACTTAGCGCTAAGTGGACTTTCTTCGCCCAACGTGTGCGGTCGATAGCGATTGTATTCAACGAAAAGTTCCGGTTGGTGCAACCACTTCCCCTGCAAACTGAGTCTAAGGAAAAGCGCCGTATCCTCTCCGGTTTCTAGGTCTTCGCGAAAACCACCAATACGACTTAGTGATTTTGCGTGAATGAGCGTGCAGGAAGCGAATCCAGCACCGTATCGCACTATCCAATGTACGGGATATTCGCACAGGCCTTGCAAGTCATCGTCGTGACATGTCCCGTCGACATCAATACTTCTTCGATTGCAGGTTACAGCTACCGCGTCCGGATTTGCGACCAATGTTTTCGATGTTTGTTTAAGAAATCCCTCAGGCCACGCATCGTCAGAATCGAGAAAGGCGACGTAAGTACAATCCGTCATCAGCGCCAAACCACGATTTCTAGCTGCCGAAACTCCTCGGTTCTCTTGCCGAAGTAGGTAGACTTCAGGAATTCGTCGCTGCGTAAGAATCCACCGACTGACCAATTCCGCTGAATTATCCGAGGAGCCATCATCGACAATAACAAGTCGATTGGGAACGCGCGATTGCTTGGCCACGCTCTCTAAGGTTACGAGCACCGACTGAGCCCGATTGAAGACGGGAACAACGACACCAATGTTTTGGCTTGTCATGATCTCGTCATCCATGGAATAGGAAGCATACGCTGTCGGAAGCGAGTTAAAGTGCGATCGAGTTTCGATTTAGACCGATTCCAAAGTCGCATTAGTTTGACGGACGATCGTTCCCGATACGACAACGGCGGCAAAAGATACGAACCACGGTAATTGCTTATCAATTCGGGTGGCAATGAACATTCTTGCCAAGCGAGGAACATTGAGCAGAGTTCCGGGCGGTATGCTTCAAAACCCAATCGCGAAAATGCTTCGATGGTGCTCGTTGCTATGTCTGGTCCACAAGACTTTATGAGGCTTTCGTTTTTGCCTGGAGCATAGCGCATGCCTGAATCGGAATGCTCTTCAAGAGTATCACATAGGTGAATCAAGAGTACCGTACTGCGCATCGAGTTCATTTCTATCGGCGCGCAGCCTTGCAAGCATTTGATGACGTCCGAACGCGGTAGTCGATGATATTCTATGACGAGCGATGAAACCTCATCGCCTACCAGTCGTTCCATTCGATGTTGTCGTGACCGATTGAATCCGGTGCGTCCATCAGCGAAATCGCCAGCATCAAAGGCTGCGTGTAGGAGTCCAGCCATGACGACGGACGCTGGCTGCTCGAACCACGCAAGCAAACTAGCCGTGCCGACGAGGTGAGCCAGAAACGGCTTACCTGTCGCCCGAAATCTGCTCGCAAACAACTGCATCGCGAGTTCGTAAGCAAGGCGAACATTTTTAAGCTCTTCCGCTGCGCGCCGCTGCGATAGCAGTTGGTTGTAAAGTTGGAGGTTGGTTTGCGCGATCCGCATGCGATTACCTAAGCGACTGCATTGTGAGTTTGATGCGTGCGGCCACCGCTAAAAGGATGACCTGGTCGGCATGCTTCCAATTGAAAGCGTTTGCGACTATGACTGGCTTCATATAAGGCAATCAGCTTGCGTGCTCGTTTGCGTCCTAATGGTCGAAGCAGCGTTTGCCATGTCGTCAGCACCTTGCAGCGGTGGTTACACGCCCAATCGATCGCATGTTGGAGACCTGGGTCAGCGGCGCAGAGATCCCACTTCGCTCGAAAATGCTGCATGCTCAAACGATTCCACGCGTCGCACCAACGCAGTGCGAAAAAGTCTCGATCGTAGTCAGCCAACGGAAGAGGCCCTACATAGGTCGTGATTGAATTTGGTTCCATGAAAACTCCCAGTCCAGCGTGTCGAAGTGTCAAGCAAACATCAACGTGCTCGTGGACGCTTAGATAACCTTCGTCGAGTGGGCCGAAGCGATCAAAGGTATCGGTGCGTAACAGCAGCGTGTGAAATTCGAGCAACTCGACTGGCTGGCGGCGAAGCGTAGATGCGACTTGCGAAACGGATTTTCCGCAAGAAGTATGGGCTTCTCGAAAAAAGCGATTTCCTTCCTGCTCGTAGAAATGGGCTGTCCCACCAGCCATGTGAATCTCAGTGCCCGCTGGCTCGCCTTGACAATACAACGGCCCCACGGCCCAGGCTTGGGTCTCTTCTGCACAAGCCACGAGTTTCTCCAACCAACCAGGCGATGCGAGTACGTCGTTATCGACAAAGGCTACATATTTCGTGCGGACATGCGCTGCTGCTAAGTTACGTGCGACATTGGGAGATAGATACGTATCGTTATCTATAAAGCGAGCGTTGCGATCGCCGCAGGTAGCCTCAAGCGAATTTCGTACTTGAGCAGGAGAATTTCCGTCGACGTAAATGAGTTCAACATTCGAAAGCGTATTCGCTAAAATGCATTCGAGAGATCTCTGCGCGAAGCTGAAACGTTCGCGTGGAACAATTGCAAGCGTTACGAGTGACGCGTCCACTGGATGTCTCCTGTGAGTTGGGACAATCGAAAATTTCTAGCGGCTTAAATCGGGCAACGCCCAACCTATAGGCAATGTATCGGTCAGATAGACCTTGCCGATAAAGAAGAATTATCCATTTAAGCGGGCTACGCCTTTGTGGAGCCTCGATTTTGCTTTCGGCGATGAAAGGTAGCTAACATGGCCGGTAAAAAAATCAGGTCGCCTAGCAAGGCAAAAGAAATCGTAGCTACCCCCATGGTCGCAAAGATATGGTGCTCGCGTGTATCACTCCATAAAACCGTCGAGAACCCGCAGACTAGAACTAAACTCGTCATGATACAAGCACTGCCTACTCCAACAAATGATCGATGAATGGCTTCATGATGATCAAAACCTCGTTTGAGTTCTTCGGTGTATCGCGTTAGAAAATGGACGGTGTCGTCGACCGCGATAGCTAAACAAACCGTAAATGCCAGGACACTAATCAGCTCCAGAGAGTTCCCGAATAGGAACATTCCGGTTCCCGTCACCGCTAACGGGAATATATTCGGCACCAAGGCGATTAATCCTAACGAAAGCGAGCGAAAAGCAACCGCGAGCAACACCGAAATGATTAAGGCTTCCGAGCCGAGACTCGCCACGAGATCGAGCACGATTTGATAGAGATGCTTCCATCGCCAAACGGCGGCTCCGGCTAACTCCGCTTGAAAACCAGGATGACGCTCGGTGATCGAATTCAATTCCTCGGTTACTCGACCGAAGACCGGGCCGTACTTCGCGATTCCAATATCCTGAAGTCGAAACACAATATTGGATTTGCGTTCCTCAGGTCGCAAAAACGCGAGTTTTAATGGAGGTGGCAGCAAGTCGACCATCGATGCCTTCGAGATTGCATCGCCTTGGCCAGGCAGGGCTTTGACCAGCGTCGCGATGCCAAGTGGCGAACCCAAAAGTGGTTCGGCTCGTAATGCCTTCTCGATTTCTTCGTTGACCGCCATGATCTCGGTAGCCCCATCCCGGATCGCGTCGGTCCATTTAATTACCACCGATGAAGTCTCTAAGCCACCCATCGATCGATCGATGTGCCGCAAAGCTATCGATTCAGAACTCGCTTCAGGAATTCCCTGCAACATTCTCTCGTCGGGACGCAACTGAACTGCAAACCCCAGACAAGCCAGGGAGATCGTAATCCCACCGAAAGTAACCCAACGTGGATATCGGAGTATCCAACGGATGAGCGAGGAAAGTCGACCGCTGTTGCTTTCAATTAACCCTTTCGTTACGCCATGATGCACGCTTCTCCCCAGCCACGTCGAACAGGCAAGAGGGATGACCGAGATGACCGCAATAAACGTAATGCCGACGCCGATGACGCAGCACCATCCGAATTCACGAACGATTTCATGATGTGCCCAGCCTAACGATCCAAAGCCAATTGCGGTTGTTAAGGCAGTCAAAAAAGATGCCTTACCGACTTCGTTCATCGCATGAATGGCCGATTCTCGCCCAGACATTCCCGAAGATCGATATTTGCGAATTTGAGTCATCATGTGAACCCCGTCCGCGAATCCAACCATACTCAACAGAACTGGAACGACCACAGTGGTAAAGGGATTGTCTTGAAGTTCAAAAAATCGAACGATGCCTAGCGTCCAAAAAATGCCGAGGATCGGTGCAAGCGCGGTTATCAATACCGCTGTTGGGCCGCGAAAGAGGATCGTAGCTAATGTCAACACCACGCCGTACGCAAGCCATTGGAATTTGCGATCGTTATCAAGCGTGCTTCGCGTCAACAAAAGCTGCATTGGCAACTCACCGGTGACCGCAAAACTTATTTCAGAATCCCCCAAACTCTCGGCGCTCCGACGGGCCACCTTTTCGAGTTCGCGTGTGCAGTCCTCGTCATGCCGAACATGAAACCAATCGAGGCTAATCAAAAGCAAGGCGGTTTTACCGTCTCGGGATAGCAGTTGGCCGCCGATCATCGGGTTTTGAATCGCTTGCTCGCGAGCGACCTCAAATCGCGTTTGCGACGCTCGATGATCAGGCAAAGCTGGTTGTGGCATTCCAAAAATGTTCAGCGGAGGTGCCTCGTCCATCCACATAATGTTTCGGACTTGCGGTAGCGATTCTAAGTCCTTGACGACCGCTCGCAAAACCTGTGCTCGCTTTGGAGTAAAGAAGTTGTCACTGGTAACGACCATGACCACATCCGCCCCGAAGAGACTGATCGATCCTGCTTCACTTTCGCGACGACGAGCTTCTCCTCGCGTGCTTCGATTGCTTAGGCTTGTGCTCCTGCTCTTGTTTCCGTTCGACGTGTCCTTTGTAGCGATGACACTCGAATCGACATCGATCGGACGCGCAATGATTAAATACGGGTTGTAATAGCCAATCATCGCCAAAGCCGTCATAGCAATGATCGTGATGATCGCCATCCACGGGTAACGGGCGAAGAAGCTAATCAGCGATGGTTGCGTACGCGGCGCGTTGCCTTCGTTCATCGATTCATCCGTGAAATAGCTTCGGATGCTTCGTCGCGTGTGATCACTCGATCATGATTCAAGTCAAATAATTTGAAATTACGCAACTGTACCGCTTGGTCGACTTCCTCGTATGCGATCTTACCGCTCTTGTCGCGGTCGAGATCGTTGAAGAGTTGGTCAGAAAGCGATCGATGGTGGTCTGTAATTCGAAGCGCCGCGGTTTCCGTCGACTCTGGCTTCTTGGATTGCGCTGTATTCTTGGAATCCTTGACGATTGGTTTTACGACTTCGTAAAAGACGATCGCCATCTCCTCCCACGTTTGATCGCCCCAGGTAACAAAGGCGGCCGGATCGGGATTGGATGGATTCTCTTTGGAATTATCGAAAGTCGCAACAAATGTGAGAGCGTCTATCGATTTCAGCGGGATCGGCTGTCGCAAAATATAGGTGTGTTGCCAATTGAAATCGTAGTGCGGTACATCCAATAAAATCTTTCGGTCTTCGCCACTTTTCGATTCGACTCGCATCGCCTTACCGCGAAGATGCATATGCGGTGACATGGCGAGCAGCAGTCCGTCGGATGGCAATCTTGGCGAGCGTCCGTTAATTTTGACGTCGGCGGCTCCAGCAGGAATTTCCAGTTCCTGATTGATACTCAAGATGGAAATATGCTCTTCGGTAACCTCAGCCGAATCGGCGAACGCCAATCGCAACACACTCAGGTCTTGCGCTGGCTTGCCATTGGGAGTGTAGTGCATTTGAAAGACCAACTTCGATCCGGCTGGAACGCGACGAGCGCGATAGGAAGGGCTTTCGGGTGATACTTGGCCAGGGACATACGCCGTCAACCAACCGATGCCTTCAACGTGGATACCGTCGGGTGGCCGAACAAAGACGATTCCATGATGGACGACCGATCGATTGCTTGGTGTCAACTCGGCCATTCGCACCCAACGATCTTCTTCGAACTTTGGATCGACAACGAAGTATTGATAGTCGAGGGCACCTTCGGCGGCGACTTCGTACGGTTCAGCCTGCATCGGAATCTCGATATCCGCGCGCTGCTTAGGCTGTTGATGATCTTTCGACAAATCTACTTTGGGGCGATCCAATGGATCACCGTACGGAGTACCATCCAATACCCATTGCCGAAACAGTTCACGATCATCGCCCGACATATTTCTTGCATTGATAAAATCCCCATGAGCTGGATCGGCATGCCACGGCGGCATCCGATGCTGCTCGATGGTTTCAAGCATCATGTCGGACCATCCGACAACTTCGCTATAATCAAGCAGCGAAAACGGAGCGATCTCATTCGGTTGATGGCACTCGATACAATGATGATCGAGTAATCTCGTTATCTGCTTGCAGTAGGTTACCGTGGAATCGCTACTGGCCTGCCGCCTCCGAGCGATCAAGCAACCGACGGCTTCCGTACGCGGCACACGGACTGGCTTACCTTCCAAATGTTCTTTGATCGCGGATCGCAAGTCATCGCGAGTCGGTTTTGAACGCATTTGGCCGGGCGCGTATTGATCGTCGATTCGACCTCGATAAACTTCTTTACCGGACGAGTCCAGGACGATTACTTCGGGCGTCCTTTTGCCTTCCAACGCGGCCAAAACGATCTGATCATGATCTTTCAAGACAGAAAACGTCAGCTCCAATTGCTGAACGTATGTCTTTATATCCGCGAGGCTGTCCTGAAGATTGCTATTGATGCCGATGAACTGTACATCCTGGTTCGAAAATTCATCCGACAGTTGCTGTAGTCTCGGTCCATACAGCTTTGCTAGCGGGCAATCGCAACCTAGAAAACAGAAAACTTGCAAACGATGTTCGCTAACCGAACGCACTTGCATCAATTTTCCGTCTGCATCGGGGAGCGAACCGAGCAATTTTAGCGACGGAGAAGCGGCAACGCCAAGTTGAGAAAAGCTTAGCAACCCAATACACACGGCTACAAAGTACGAGTACGAACGGCTTTTCCAAAATAGGGCGATCTGCAAAACGCAAGGCGGAAAGCGATTCATGGCAAAGGTTCCAAAACAGCGTCGCGCCCCTCAAGTTGGCTATTTTCTATCTTATAACCAGCTCGATGTCGATTCAACTTTCGACAATTCATCGGTTCAGTGTCGGTCGGATCGAAAAGCGCGGGGGACCGCAAGTTGAAAGCTTACGCCACGTACGCGATCGAGGACTGTGCTGACACTTGCGTCGGAAATTGGTAGACTCAATACGTACTCATAGAATGCCCCCGCCTCGATTCCTTCAATCTCCCTCTCCCCTCATGTTCATCGGTTCCACTATGATAAAGTCACTGATTGTGTTGTTCCTATCACTATTGTTGGGGAACAGTTTGCTTGCGCAAAGCGAAGTTGATCCGCCGGTGCGATGGTGGAAAGGCAATCTGCATACGCATTCGCTTTGGAGCGACGGCGACGATTTTCCTGAGATGATTGCAGAGTGGTACGAATCACGCGGGTACAATTTTTTGGCTTTATCGGACCATAATGTTCTCAGCCAAGGGATGCGTTGGATGGACTACGATAAGATCGTTGCGCGCGGCGATGCACAGATTGTCGAAAAATATTTCAATCGATTTGGTAACTCTTGGGTTGAAACTAAAGGAAAGAAGGGCACTTCAAAATATCAAATTCGACTCAAGCCGCTCGATGAGTTTCGATATCTGGTTGAACAGCGCGGGAAATTTATTCTTATTCCTGGCGAAGAGATCACCGACAAGTTCGATGGCCATCCTGTCCATCGGAACGCAACCAATCTAGCCGAACAAATTGCACCGCTCGGTGGTGCATCGATTCGGGAAGTCATGCAAAACAATCTGCGTTCAGTTTTAGAACAAGAGAAGCGATTAGGCCGCGAAATACTTCCTCATCTCAACCATCCCAATTTCGGGTACGCCATCAACTATGAAGATCTAGCTTCGGTGGTCGCGGAACAGTTTTTTGAAGTATTCAATGGCCATCCCGGCGTGAATCAACTTGGTGATCACGATCATCCAAATGTTGAGTCGATGTGGGATCTGGCCAATGCGATTCGCTTAACGGTTCTTGGCGCACCGCCACTGCTGGGACTTGGAACGGATGACAGTCACGAATACCACGGCGAACCTGGCTCGCATCCCGGTCGCGGTTGGGTGATGGTTCGCGCCCGGTATCTTACCCCAGAGCATTTAATTCGTGCGATGAAGGCAGGTGATTTCTATGCATCCAGCGGAGTGACTCTCGATGAAGTCGCTTTTGATAAAAAGACCCGCAAGCTTCGAGTATCGGTGAAGCAAACGGGCGATGAGAAATATCGGATCGACTTCGTAGCGACGCTTAAGAAAGTAGCTCCCGAATCATCGGCGGAGCGGACTAAAGAAGTCGTTGGAGATGAAGGACTAAGGGGGCTGCCGACTCCGGAAAATACCGGACGAATCGTTGCGACATTCGAAGGCACAGAAGCCGAGTACCCAATGAACGGAACTGAGCTTTACGTTCGAGCCGTCGTCACCAGCAACCTTCCGCCGGTCGACCCAAGCTGGAAAGAACAGAAGCAACAGGCTTGGACACAGCCCGTTGGTTACTGAGTTCGTTGCGTATAACTCGCCAAGAGTTCCGATCGGGCGGCACGCTACGCCAGTTGATGGACGAACAATTGTTGTTGATCGATCGAATTGTGAGCAAGTGTCACGAGATGTTGGTGGTGCGTAAAGAGGATTATCTGCGTTTTCTTGGACAGCTCGGCTAGCACTTTCAATGCCGCCGTCGATCGCTGGTCATCAAAATTTACTAGGATATCGTCGATTACTAACGGAATCGGCGGATGATCTGCCAACCATGACTCTAAGCTGGCCAAACGCAGGGCGAGATACAACTGATCGCACGTCCCTTCACTCATTCCAGCTTGGGGCCCCGCGACGTGAACGCGACGACCATCGGATCGCATCCCCATCAAAACTGCTTGGTCTTCTTCGTTGTCGCTGATGAGCTTAATAAAAGAGCCGCCGGTTAAAACTTCAAAAAGCTTGCTGGCTCGCTCCAATACCGGTCCCTGATTTCGCTCGCGGAAACGTTCCATTGCACCATTGAGCACGAAGGATGCCAACTGCAATCGCACGTATTCGTCGGCGTGTTCTCGAATTTGGGAAGCCAATAGTTCACGCTTTTCGAGTGCCTCGGCCGCAATCGAACGCCCATCCATTCTATGGAGATGGTCTTCCTCGATGGCAATCTCACGATTCAACGCATCGCGCCGCTTGCTCAATTCGTCGCACAACTCACTCAATTGTTGAATCGATGAGTGCAATTCGCTCGATTCCCAATTCGTTGCTTTGTGGGATAGTTCGTCAAGCGTCTTTCCACCAGCTATTTGCGCCAGTTGGTTCTCAATCGATTGTGTCGAACTTTTCAACTCGTCGCGTAGCCGTGCGGCTTCTTCGATACGTGGCAACTCAATCGCGTCGGTAACTTCTGCTTCTTGGCATAGCAATCGCAAGCTCGCAACAAGTTCCGATAGTTCGTCCTGTGTCGCCTTGAGGCTAGTCGAAGTTTCATCGCGTTGTTCGATAAGCTCCTTTTTTCTCGCATCCAGTCTCTCTGCTTTGTTCACTTGATCTTGAAGAGCAAGGACCGTCTTTTCCGCCGAATTCGCGTCATCGAATCCATGGAGTCCTTTGACCGCCGCCGCGACATCGGCTTCGAAGTCCGCCGCGTCGCGATCAATTCCATGGATGCGACGTTCGAGATCCGATGACTCGCGGTGTTTGGCGATCAGCTCGTCGATACAGGCAAGCATGGCAAGCATTTCGACCGGTTCGCTTTCCGTGGCTCCTTCGAGTGCCACAAGGGCTTCTCGCCATACTCCTTGCCAACCCTCAAACGTCCGTTGGGCAGTTTCGAGCGACTCGTTGGAATCCAGCAATTCCTGACGCTCTCGGTCGATATCCCTTTCGATGGTTTTTCGTTGAGCATTTTCTGCATCGACACTTTGCACGCGTTCGCTGAGTTCGGAAACCGCGTCCGATAGCGAACCGTCGATGCTTGGCTTGCTTTCTGGTTTGAATTGTTGGATCATGTCGAGAACCGAAGTACGTAGCGTCTGGACACGTTCTTCGAGTTCACGCTCCTTGACACTTGAATCATAGACCGTGGTTGCCGCTTGAATCACATTCGCATGATGGATACACCAGGATCGCATTTCGCGAGGCGTCCTTGGTTTCACGTCTACCGTACTCCACAGCGTAGACCACTCCGCTTGAAATTGCGATCGACGCTCGTGGGCGGCATCGAGCTGCAATTCCGCTTCGGAACGACGACGTTCCAGCGCCGTCCTTTCGGCGAGCAACTGAGACTTCTCAGCAACTTGCTGTGCCTCACGTCGCAATCGATCGGCGACAGCATCGGCTTGAGCGACACTTGTTTCGTATGCCCCAGGAAGCGCATCCTTCGATTTCAGCTCGGCACAGAACGCTTCGAGCTCGGCCGGCGAAGCCGACTTGCCATCGAGTTGAAGTCGGACAAGCTTCCAGCCTTGCTCGCGAAGTTCACGCGAGGCAGTTAAATCCGCTTCGGTCGGAACGTCCTGATATAATCGCAATCGCTCAACCGCCTCTTCGTTGGACTGAAGTTCAGTAGCAATCTCGTCGAACCTTCGATTTGCGTCTCGCAGTGCATCATCAGTCTCGATATGCAATTTATCGAAGCGATCGATGGTTTCCACCGCTGGAACGGCGAGACGTTCTAACTCGGCAAGCGTTCCAGACCACAGTTCAAGTCGGTCATGTAACTTTTCGGCTATTGACGTCGCTTTTTGATGGACGATTTTTACGCTAGCAAGCTCTTCATCCAAGTCGCCCAATCGTTGAACTTTTTTTAGTAGCGACTTGGCTTCATTCAATTCGACCGCCTTGGGCAGCGATTGCAGTTGCGATTCGAGCTCCGCTAGATTGCGTCGGAGTTTATTGGCGTCTCCTTTGGCCGTTATGAGATTCGCAACCACGGCACCTTGTTCCTGTGCAAGTTTTCTAATGTGGGCCAGTTTTGGTTTGCTAAGGCGAAGCGACTCGATATCGGTCGATTCATCACGGCCAAGATCACGAAGCAAATTGCGTTGATCGCGACGCAGTTGCTCAAGCTCAGCCTGCCGTTTCGATCGATCCAGCATGTCTTTCTGATTTCGACCAAGGCTCGTGTAAAGGCGATCGATCGAAGCTTGACGTTGCAGCAACTCATCAGGAATGATCAGCGTTGCCAGCTCGTCGTCGATTTTCTTCATCGCGTCGCCGTACTCGCGAAGTCGTTTCGTCAGACTCTTGAGGTTTGCTTCTATCTGAATACGACGTTCAGCAAAATTTGGCGACAGAACTGGAACATGACCTAGGTCTTTCAGGGCGATTCGCTTGCGATCGCGGTCGGTGAAAAGCGGAAGGGACTGAGCGATTTGTTTTTGAGATTCAAATTGCGTCCGAGAAGCGTGCAGTTCCGCGTCAAGGCTTGAAAGTGTGTCGCGATTCTTCTCTAGACTTTCATGATGCTGTCGCCATTCGTTGGTCGAAAGCGACGCCGATTTAATCGTTGATTGAAGTTCTTTTATTTCAGCGATCCCAGCGTTGATCTTTGGCTTGCTCGCATTGCGTTTGAAAAGCTCGTCACTTTCGTTCGCAAGTTGATTGCGTAAGGTTCGCAAGTTTGCAATTCCAGTTCCAGCCGCGAACAAAACTTCACCGAGTTCGCCTTTGCCAGAAGCAATTTCCTCGCCACCCGTTACAAGGCTTGCATAGCTCAAGCCAAATCGCTGAGTAAACGATGGCTCATCGATTCCAGCCAAAAGCCTCTGAAGTTCGCTTTCTTCGACTGCCGTCGTATCGTCGGGGCGACGAAGTGTGTTGAGACGACCTTTTCGACGAATGCATTCTAAGATTGCTCCATCGTGTCCTTCAAGGACGCCTCCGATGCGCATGTCAGCATAACTATGCACAAAATTGTCGGTGCTCTTATTTGGAATTCCGTATAAAAACTGGGTGAGGGCCCGAAGTGCAGAACTCTTACCGGCTTCATTGTTACCAAAGACCAAGTGCAGTCCAAAGTCACCTTGATCAAGTGATATCGAGGTTTTAGCAAATGGTCCGAAGGCAATTAAATCAAGCCGCTTGAATCTCATCGCGTCTGCTCGCCTCCGCGTAACCTTGCCATCAGAATCGGTTCTACTTCATCAAGTAATTGCCGAAGCTTAGCCGGCTGCGTCCCTGGATCGTTGTCGTCGGTTGCGGAAACCTCCGGCGGTAGTTTTGATCGCAAATCACTTAAGCTATCGATGAATGCCGTAAGTTTAGCGGAGTCCTCTTTGAGCTCATTCAAGTATTCCACGAGTTCGGCGATCAGACCTTCGGACTCGATTGCGTGATCGTGTGAGTGTTCGGGTTGCGTTCGGAATTGAATCTTTTCCACCCATGCCTCGCCATTTAATTCTGCAATCGCAGACGCGCGAATTTGATTCTTCCAATGTAGATGGTTTCCAAGCAGTGTCTCGTGAAAAGGTGTCCTGCCGATGAATTCTACTCGGATGCCCAACGCAATATCGCTGTGAATCATTGCGAGTTTTCCTAGCTCTCTTCGGAAGCGATTGGTTAGTTCGTCGCTGTCATTCACACCGGCAATATCGATCGTCAGCAGTTCCCATCGAAAAACATCGAGCGGTTCGAACTGCAATTCGACCTGCTGGCGATCATCGACGGTAACTACGTAGCACCCTTTGGCTCCCGTTTCGCGAATGGTTCGCCCTTGCGTGTTTCCCGAAAAGACAACCCAAGGGCGTTCAGCGTGAATTTTGCGATGATGGATATGACCTAACGCCCAATAGTCATAACCCTTTGCTTGAAGATCGCTAATGCGGCATGGAGCGTAGCGCGCGTGCTGGTCGTTGCTTTCGGTCTCCAGCGATGTGTGCATCACGCCAATATTGAATGCCCCCGAGACGGGAGCGCCATATTGTTCGATGACGCTTTCGGTCATCTTCGGTGTATCGAAGCCTCGCCCGTGAATCGCAACGCCAAGTTCCGTAAGAAGAACCGTTTCGACTTTGCGATGTGAAAACTGAACGGACGAGCCGTCGGGATTCGGAGGGATGGAAAGCCAACGTGTCATCGTGCTTTGCGCATCATGGTTGCCGCTGATGAGATATACGGCGATGCCAGCTTTCTGAAGCTTCGTAACTTGTTGGACAAAAAACAGTCCGGTATTGTGATCCCGCCATGCACCGTCATAGAGATCGCCGGCAATAAGGACAAACGCGACTTCAAATTCGATTGCTCGAAGGACAAGATTATCGAGAGCTCGACGGGTGGCTCCACGAATTTCGTCGGCGGGTGCCCCTTCATAGCTTTCGAGGCCGGAAAGCGGGCTATCTAGATGAATATCAGCGGCATGAATAAATCGAAACATGCCTCCCATCATCCGGTTTTTCCGCACTTTGGGTACGGGGGATAGGTACGCCGTTTGACGTTTAGTCAGAAATGACGATTACTCAGCAGACCAGCAAATGTGTCTTTGCAATTAAAAATCGAATTGCGCCATACCAGCGAACGTATTCGCCTGGCTTTGTCCGCGAACCGGGTCTTCAAGAAGACTATGAATCCATTGCGAGTGGATCTTCGCATGACTGTTAAGGTACCATACTAACCCGGAGGTATAGTTCAACAAACTTCGGCCCGGTCCCGTCACACCTGGCTGCCCGAAAAAATCGGTCAGGTCTAAACGGCTGATTTGCGAGTTCACTTCCCAAGCACCAAAATGTCCGTTACACCAATTGACTGGATTGAGCGGAACTGGGCGGACGAAGACTCCGTTGGTACGCTTATACGGAATGGTTTCTCCAGTCAGCATGTGTCGGCCAACTACATAGAACGCAGGCGCCGTGACACTTCCGGCCCCTGGCAAACTATATTGTCCCCATCGAAATTCGCTTTGAATCGTAGTACGTCCAAGCGATGCTGCCGCTTCGAAGTTGAACAAATTGACATGGTTGACGTCGAAGAGTCCAGCATTGACAAATGGCGGCACAAACACGGCGTTGTTGAATGGAGCAACCGGCGATCGATCCAGTGCGCCAGGACCAAAATTAGGATTCTGAGAGACGAGGACTTCGTTCTGACTAGCGATTTGAAGTTGGTCTCGAGCAGGGTCGAGATACGAATAGTCGAAGCCTAGATGAACGAGTCTCTCATCGCCGCAATCGATTGGTAGCCATGTCAATCGCGTCGCGGTTCCATACCCACCATCGTCTCCGTAAACATTACCATAGTTGTCTGATATTGTACGAAAACCTGACATTGCCCATGTCGCTCGTTGATCTAAGGCTGTATCGCTGAACATGATCCCTGTCTGTCGGAACGGCGACAGAGCGAACATGCTTGGCCGTTCCATCATCGGCGTATCGCGGATGCTCGTCATCTCTGTCATACCGAAAGGTTGCCGAAAGCGACCGATTCGTATATTCCCCATCGGCGTTTTATTGAACTGCCCCCAGACATCGACAAACAAAGCTTGAAATTGAGCGATGTCGAGCTCGAACATGTAGGACGTGTCCTCAGTCAGATCGCCTGTTGCTGCCAATCGAGCGCGCCGGAATCCGGCTCCATCCTGAATATCGCCCAAGGTGGCGCGATTGTTGGCTGACTGATTAAACCACACACTGTCCAACTGAAAGAACCCCGTCATTTTCATGGCGGGAAAAACCTTCTTCGGTTCGGCCGGTTTCTCAGATGAGACCGTCGGTGGAATGAAGTCAATTTTCTCAGGCTGGGCTGTTGGTCTAATCGCAGCATTATGCCGCAGTTCGCTCAGCTCGAATTCAAGTTGTGCTAGCCTAGATTCGATCGCTTCTTGAGCGGTTATAGGCGACAGCGATAGCATCAATGCGATCGATGCAGCTACGCCTTTGAATCCAATCCTAAACGCGTACAACCCGAATTGTTTAAACTGCGTAGAATGACTCGACATTTACGTCCAAATGACAAGAGAATCTTATTTTGGATCTGGCAATTCACGCTCGCCATCGATCCGCGTCTCTCGTGTGATTCGTCCATTTTGACGCGATTATTCCAGGAATAATCGGCAATTGTAATCTTATCGTTATAGCAGGTACGACTAGGCGTCAGGATTAGTCGGACGCATGCCCAGGGAAAAGGAGACTGGGGCGGACTGGGCCGAGCGAGGATGCTGGCGACGATCATCCGATTTGTTGAGCTCGGCTACCAAAAAGTCTCGAAACGATGCGTCCTTGGGATGCTCATCCAGGGCCGGCACCCGAATCGCTTCGATCATTGGCAATTCAGGATTGAAACCGATCGATTCGTCAATAGCCCTATCTGAATCATCTGCTTCGAACTCATTCATAAGCGATGGAATTTCATCCACGATCTCGGACGTTAGTTCGGTATGGTTCTCGCAAAGGTCGTGACTTTTAAAGACTGCTTCGACACTGGCTTCGTGGTGAAGCGGCTCGGCAGTCACTTCTGGAGGAACGATGGACGGGTGCGTTCGATGCTGGTTCTTAGCTGGATCGAGAATTCGGTCTTCACGGCGGCGCCCCAAATCGGTGATGCGTCGACCAAAACGTGTTCCGTATTCATTCGAAGAAAGCAGAAACACACCGCCTAGTCCGAAAAGCAGTCCGGCAAACGTACTGAAGCCTAAAATGAAAGTTTTTCCAATGCCGACGGGACTATCGGAAACCGTCGGTGCATCCATCCAAGAGATAAGGCTGATGGTCGCAGCCGACTCAACGACCGCCTGGGCTTCGGCTAATTCCCGCTCAGCCGCTTCAAGAATTGCGGTCCGCGTCTTTACTTCTGAAATAACATTCGCGTAGTCCGCGCGCTTGTCGGCTAGATTGCCAAGTTTCGATTCGGTATCGCTTTTTGTCGAACGCAGGCGGTCGATTTTGTGCTGACTTGAACTGATTTCTTGGTTCAGACTTGCTTGCGATGCTTCGAGTTCATTGACTAAGCGATCATGAATCGATTCTTGAGTTGTCCGCGCAGCGACGAGAAGCGGATGCTCTTCAGTAAATTTTCCCGAAAGTTGCGATGCGCTCAGTTGAGCTTCTGCATACCCTTCACGAAGTCGCTTCAAACCTGGCTGCGTCGATACGATAGTCGTAGGCGTGACAATCAACGATGATGGATTGGCAATTGCGTCTTCCAACAATTTCAAATCATCCAATAGCTCTTGATGAGAAGCTTCGGCAACTCGAAGTTCCGACTTCAATTGATCCAACTGAATACGAGAATTTCCGCCACCGGCGATCATGTCGGTCATTCCGCGCAGATCGCTGAGTTCGATTCCGGCAATACGTTCGAATTGCTGAAGCTGCTCCGTGACGGATCGAAGCTGTTCGCGAGCCGAGTCTCGCGCATGTGTCAACTCCATTACAATGCTATCGGCCTTCGATTTTCGAACTTGTTGCAAACGAATTTCGAGGGCATTGCATAAAGCCTTGCAAAACTTTAGCGCGCGATCGGGAGTAGGCTGCTTGACGTCCAGGTAGATAACTTCTGTCGCACCGAACTCTGCACCTTTAGGGGCATGCATCGAAATAAGCGATTGGGCTGTCGCATCCACGGTGCTTTTGGATGGCCAGTTCGTTGCCCCCCACCAAGAAAACCATCTCACTTCTGGGCCGGTTTTCTTCAAGGCGGTCGCCACAACTTGGTTATGTCGAGCTACCTCAAGAATTGTTTCTTGAGCCGCCTTCATTTGCGTTTCGGAGTCAAAGCGACCAAGCCGAACATTCGTGCCGCTCGCCTCGTCGCGAACCAGCAGAGCTTGGCTTGCCAGCCATAGATCTTGCTTGACTAGCAAGACGTAAACAATTCCCAAAAATCCGAAGACGAAAGTCGTTCCTATCCAAAGTGGCATCCAAAGCACCAGGGAATGGACGAGCCGTTTTAAATTCTGATTTAACACGGTGGAAGTCATGGTTTAAGTAATATTGCAATTGCAGTGGTTGATTTTCAAATGATGTAAAACCTAGAATCCGATTGCGCAAGACTCCAGCGTCGATCATTCGAAGAATGCACCCCAATTCAGCGAATGCCGACGGCGAAAGGTGAAAACGCTTGTAATTCTCGCGGAGTGTGTTCCGCTCAGGCAGGACGTAACAGTCAGGTATAGCTCGCCGATTTGTTCTCAAGTTTCCGATTGCCGCGTTTTTCCGAACAAGTCCGCATTGATTCAGAGTTTGGTTAGACTCCCACTCGCACGGCTTTTCCGGTACTATGTTGATGCTGATTTTTTGACTTTACGGTTCCGCAAAAAGGAAATGGTTTTATGCGTAGGCTTTTTCACTTGGCTATTGCCTTGATGTTCGCGTCCGTTCACTCGATTCTTTTTTCCCAGGAGCCCGTGCTGATTCAACCCATGTTAGCCCAAAATAACACTGATTCCGCCTCGTATTTTATTGGCTACAACGTTGGACGAGAGTTGCTTCAGGGCGGCTTTAACGAAAAGGATTTCCTCGGAGAAAAGTTCATCAACGGCCTGATGGATGCGCTTTCGAAGAAAAAACCAGCCATGTCCGAAGCCGAATTGAAAGCGGCTCAAAACGCGATCCAAGTAAAACTGCAAGCACGCATGGCTGAAGAAGCGAAACAACAAGCCCTCATCGGCGAGAAGAACCTTGCGAAAGCCAAAGAGTTCTTGGCTGCCAACGCAAAAAAGGATGGGGTTCAGACACTCAAGAGTGGCCTTCAATATCTGGTGATCAAAAAGGGACAAGGGAAATCGCCGGCCGAGACCAACGTGGTTCGCGTGAACTACGAAGGCAAATTGCTCAGTGGCGAAGTTTTTGATGCATCGAGCAAGCATCCCGAACCGGCTGTCTTTCCGGTCAATCGCGTGATTCCAGGTTGGACCGAAGCTCTGCAACGCATGGCGATCGGCGACAAGTGGCAGCTTTTCATTCCGCCAGATTTAGCGTACGGTCCAGAAGGCTCACCTGCTCCCGAAGGGGCACCAGGAAAAATCGGCCCCAATGAAGCTCTCATCTTCGAAGTCGAACTGCTGGAAATCGTTCAGTAGTTCAATCGGAGAGACAAAAGCGTCACGGTTCCTCTTTTGAATTTTCTCTCCCCGAGGGAGAGGGGAGAAAGAGAAGAACTTCTCGCGAATTCTGTCATTTGATATGCTATTTTTCTCGCAGTGAATATGGGATCTGTCGGAAGCAAACGTCCGCTCGAGCTAATGTCGCGTCGCCTAGCCGAGTTGCTTCGCCGTAAACGACGCGTGGACGTCGACCATCGGGATGCTACGTCATCCGACGAATCAGCCACCACCCATTCCGTAATTGCCAAAAGATTTACGGCTCTTCCGCAAAATCTGTGGGTCAAAATTGACTATTTAGCGTTACGAATAGAAAACCGAAGTTTCAACGGACACCCGTTTCGCATTGGATTTTTGAGGCATCACTCCGATGTCCAAAGTTGAAGAAAAACAACCCACCAGACGATCAGTCCGGCGGGTTGCCGAGCGCCTTTGACGCATCGGAGCCATCCCTTGTAAATCCATCCGCCAAACTCATTGCACCATCCAAACCATAGCAATTTTTTGGGTAAGCATTTCCGATCAGAAAGCGAACCTTGGTTTTTGCAATCACTCAGTCCAGTGTTTTCCTTATATTTCACTGCTAAAATCGATTGCGGATCACGAAAACCACCCACAGTTTCAACCGGAAGAGCCAGATTTACTTGGTGATTCTTAATTTGCCGCGAGCTTGAGCGAGGGCTCGTTCCTTGATGGCGAATGCTTCTGCTGATACGCCTTTGATCGCATTGGCTGCTTCGAGATCTGCCTTTGCTTGGTTCGTGTCAATCGACTCGGGCTTGAGCAATCGATCGGTGAGTATGTAAACGGCTTCGCGTGTTACTTGCACAAACCCGCCGTCGACATAGCGCTTTGTCGTCGTCGAACCCGATTTTACGGTCATCAATCCGAATCCTAAGCGACCGATCATCGGTGCGCGACCGGGCAAAATCCCAATCTCGCCATCGAATAGCGGAATGACTAGCGAAGTCGCTTGGACATCGAGTTCCGTTTTTTCGGGAGTGACGACGATGCAGTGAAGCTCAGCCATAATTGCGGGTCAGGATTCTCAAAATGGTTTAAAAACGAATTACTTTTTAGTTGCCGCTGCCGCTTGCTTTTTGGCTTGCTCTTCGGCTTGCTCGATCGAACCGATATACATAAAGGCCGACTCGGGGAGATGATCCCACTTGCCGTCGCAGATCTCTTCGAAGCTGCGAATCGTATCAGCCAGCGAGGTGATTTCACCTTTCTTACCGGTGAAGACTTCAGCCACCAAGAACGGTTGCGATAGGAATCGTTCGATGCGCCGCGCTCGATGCACAATGAGTTTATCGCCTTCGCTGAGTTCATCGACACCGAGGATCGCGATAATATCTTGAAGTTCACGATAGCGTTGCAGCGTCTTCTGAACGCGTCGCGCGATCGCATAGTGTCGCTCGCCGACAATCGCCGGATCGAGAATACGCGAGTTCGAAGCGAGTGGATCGATCGCTGGATAAATTCCTTTTTCCGAAATCGATCGTTCGAGATAGATGAACGCATCCAACTGACCGAAAGCAGTTGCCGGAGCGGGGTCGGTCGGATCGTCTGCTGGAACATAAACAGCTTGAACCGATGTGATCGCACCCTTCTTCGTCGAAGTGATTCGCTCTTGAAGAGCACCCATTTCGGTCGCCAACGTCGGTTGGTAACCCACCGCAGATGGCATACGTCCCAACAACGCCGAGACTTCAGAACCCGCTTGCGAGAAGCGGAAGATGTTATCGACGAACAAAAGCGTATCTTTACCGGTACTATCGCGGAAATATTCGGCCATCGTCAAAGCCGACAAGGCGACGCGAAGTCGAGATCCAGGTGGCTCGTTCATTTGGCCGAACACCATGCACGTTTGTTCGATAACTTTGCGACCGGTTTGACCGATTTCTGTTTCTTGCATTTCGAGCCAAAGGTCGGTCCCTTCCCGAGTTCGCTCGCCCACGCCAGCGAACACCGAGAATCCACCGTGAGTACTTGCCACACGCGCGATCAATTCTTGAAGAATAACTGTCTTACCGAGTCCTGCTCCACCGAAGAGTCCGGCTTTACCACCACGGACGAACGGCGTGAGCAAATCGATTACTTTGATCCCGGTCTCGAAAACTTCGGTGTTGGTCGAGAGTTCCGAAACTTTCGGGGCTTGGCGGTGAATGGGCCAATACTCGTCAGCTATGACCTCGCCGCGTTGATCGATCGGTTTGCCGAGGACGTTAAAAACACGACCGAGTGTGCCGCTTCCGACGGGGACAGTAATAGCCGAGCCGGTATCGACGACTTCTTGGCCTCGCATCAAACCGTCGGTGCTTCCCAAAGCAACGCATCGAACACGACCACCGCCCATGTGATTTTGAACTTCGCCGGTCAGGTCGATCTTGACTCCCTTTTGGTCGCTCTGAATGCGAACCGCATTGTAGATTGGTGGCAATTGGCCTTCGGGAAATTCGACGTCGAATGTCGAGCCGATAACTTGAGTGATCTTGCCGATGTTTGTTGTTGCAGTAGCCATGGAATCGGTCTGATTGAAAGGTAGGGTTAAAATTGTTTTTTGAAAATAAAGTTTGGTAGTCGACCAACGCGGTCGTTGATTGCTCGAGCAATTTTGCGGAGCACGGCGAGCTACCCAAGGGCCTCGACACCGCCGATGATTTCCATGATTTCTTGGGTAATCTTCGACTGTCTCGCGCGGTTGTAGGTTCTCGATAGTTGTTTGATAATGTCGCCGGCATTTTCGGTCGCGCTTTTCATCGCCACCATGCGCGCGATTTGTTCACTGACGGCCGCATCTAAAAAGCATTTGAACAATCGCGCCCGAAACGCGGCGGGGACGACCTCTTCAAGAATGCTCGATGCAGACGGCAAAAATTCGTAATCATCGCGGAACCCAGCTTTGGCTGGTTCCGATGCATTTTCATATTTGTCGCTGACAGTACTGAGGTTTGAAATCGGTAGCAGCGTTTCCGCGACGGCAACCTGTTTCGAGACACTCAAGAACTTGGTGTAGACGATATCGACGCGATCGATCTTTCCGCTGATGAAGCGAAGCATCAAGTCGTCGGCGATTTTCGCAACTTCGTCAAAGGCTGGTTCGTCATCGAATTGGGTGTATGCCTTTTCAATCGGTATGCCGCGGAACTTGAGGGCCGAGACCCCGCGCTTTCCGCTGACGTTCATCGGAGTATTTCCGACCTTCTCGACGATCTCTCCGCGACGAGCTAGAGCCATTCGAATTACCGAACCATTGTAACCGCCGCACAGGCCGCGATTACTGGTGAGCATAACCATTTCGGCATGCTTGGTCTCATCTCGACTTTGAAGCAACGGATGACTGACATCGGTACCCGCCTTGGCAAGATCTTGTACGATCGAAGTGATACGGTTGGTATAGTCCGTAGCAGCCGAAGCGCGATCCATCGCTTTCTTGAAGCGGGCAGTCGCGATCAGCTCCATCGTCCGCGTGATTTTGCGGATGTTTCGGATCGACTTTCGTCGTTTATCGAGTAACCGAATGTTGGCCATGAGTCGTCTATTTCAGCTTTGCTTCAATGCCAGTAATGTTATTTCTTGAAACCCGCTTTGAACGCCGAAATCGCAGCCTTGATGGCTTCTTCGATTTCGCTCGTCAGATCTCCAACGTCGACAATCTTCTTTAGCAAGTCAGGGCTACGATCCTTAACGTGATTCAAGAGTCCCACTTCGAAATCGCGAACGCGATCGACAGCCACGTCATCCAAATGGCCTCGAGTGGCCGCATAGAGACTAATAATCTGTTCCGAAACCGCCATCGGCTGGTATTGCTGTTGCTTGAGCAACTCGACCATGCGATAGCCGCGGTCGAGCTTCGCTTGCGTTGCTGGATCGAGTTCCGTTCCGAGTTGAGCGAAGGCTTCTAGTTCACGGAACGAAGCCAAGTCCAATCGAAGACCGCCAGCCACCTTCTTCATGGCTTTAATCTGAGCGGCACCACCAACGCGAGAAACCGAGATACCGACATTCATCGCCGGTCGAATACCTGCGAAGAACAAGTCAGGCTGCAAGTAAATCTGTCCATCGGTAATCGAAATAACGTTCGTAGGAATGTAGGCCGAAACTTCGCCTTCGAGCGTTTCGATAATCGGAAGGCTAGTAATCGAGCCGCCGCCAAGTTCTTTCGAAAGCTTTACCGATCGCTCCAACAACCGACTGTGGCAATAAAAAACGTCGCCAGGAAAAGCTTCGCGTCCAGGTGGCCGACGCATTAACAAGCTCAACTGGCGATAGGCAACAGCTTGCTTGCTCAAGTCATCATAAACCACCAATGCATGTCCACCTTTGTACATAATGGATTCGGCCATCGCTGTTCCAGCATACGGCGCGACGTACTGAAGCGGAGCTGGCGTTGACGCCCCCGACACGATCACGGTCGTGTAGTCCATCGCACCATGCTTGTCGAGTGCGTCGATCACCAACGCGACCGACGAGTCTTTCTGGCCGATGGCAATGTAGAAGCATTTAACGCCGGTATGTTTTTGGCTTATGATCGCATCCAAGGCAACAGCCGTCTTGCCGGTTTTACGGTCACCGATAATCAGCTCGCGTTGTCCACGTCCGATTGGCGTCATCGCATCGATCGCCTTGATACCGGTCTGCATCGGCTCGTGAACTGGCTGACGTTCGGCGATACCGGCGGCGATAATTTCAACCGGGCGCTGCTCGGACGAGTTGACTGGTCCTTTGCCATCGAGCGGATTGCCGAGCGGATCGAGAACGCGACCGAGAACGGCGTCTCCAACCGGGACCGAAAGCAATTTGCCAAGTGAGCGAACGGTTTCGCCTTCTTGAATCGTCAAGTAGTCGCCGAGAATAATGACCCCGACCGATTTTTCTTCGAGGTTAAATGCCAGACCGGTAACACCGCTCTCGAATTCGACCATTTCGCCAGCCATCACGTTCGAGAGTCCGTAGACTCGAGCGATACCGTCTCCCACTTCGAGAACAGTACCGACTTCACGGACGTCGACTTGGCTACCGAACTGTTGGATTTCGGCTTGAATAACAGATGCAATTTCGTCTGAATTGAATTTCATGAAACGACTCGAATGGACGACAGTTTAGGGTGTACGTAAGGAAAAAAATTAGCTTGAAAGCTGCGAAAGCTTTTCGCGAATCGCTTGCTCGGCTTTGGCGAGCGTCGCTTTCTTCATTTGTTTTAGTTGGCCATCAACGCTTCCGTCGAAGACCGTATCGCCGACGCGAACCATCAAGCCACCGATGACCGAGGGATCGACTTTATTGCTGATCGAGACTTCCGCTTTGAGCATCGTTTTGAGTTTGTCACGCAAGTTGTCGAGGGCGGATGCATCGAGCGCTTGTGCAGTAGTCACAATGACTTGCAAACGTCCTTGAGCTTCATCCTGCATTCTGACGGCTGCTTGCTGGATGCTTCCGATCATGCCGAATCGTCGTCGGAGCGCGATAACTTTGATCGTCTTCAGCAAGATTGGATCAATTGATTTACCGAAGATGCGATCGAGTATGCCGGCTTTTTCTTCTACCGCCAATTTTGGATTGGCAAAGATCGCGACCAATGCAGGTTGTTTAGCCAACACATCGTTGACTAACGAACTTAGCTGTTCAACGATCAAGTCGGCTTTGCCTTCGGAGTGCGCGGCGGCCAATAGAGCCTTGGCGTAGACCTGACCGACATGCATCGACTCGTCGTCAAATACGGTTTCAATTGCGGTTACTTCGGACATAATCGCCGACGTCTCTCTTGCGAAAAAAAGCTAGTTCCGGTTCGGCATCTGACGGAGGGCTTCCTGAATCAGATTCTGGTGATCGCCGGTGTTCAGCTCACGCCCTACAACTTTACGCGCCAATGAAAAAGCCATTTCGGTGCTGCGACCAGCCAACTCCGATAATGCCGTTTGCTTGGCCGCTTCGATATCCGCCAAGGCACGATCGCGTTGTCGACCCGCTTCGGCTTGCGCATCGGCGACAATTCGCTGACCAGCCGTTTCGGCATCTTTGCGAGCTTGCGAAACCATCTCTTGAGCTTGAGCTTGTGCAGCTTCGAGTTTCGCTTGATAGTCCTTCATGGCAACGGCGGCGGCTTCGGAGGCCTTCTTGGCATCTTCGATAGCTCGTGCGATTCCAGCTTCTCGCTTCGTCAATCCTTCGCTGATTGGCTTCCAAGCAAAGACTCCCAATACGGCAAGCAAGAGGAGGAATACGATCAACGAAAAGATCGCCCCGTCGGCGCGCCATTCCATAGGATTGGCTTGCATCGAACCGGCGAAGGCATGCGTTGGATCGTGGTGCTCATGAGCATCATGAGCATCATGAGCCGCTTCCTCCTCGGCAATTTCCTTGACTTCCGCGACACCCGCGCTCGCCGACGTTTTCTTGCTCGACGTATCGCTCTGCGCAATCGCAGGTCGAACCGTCATCGACAGCAATGCGACGAGCAAGAGCATCCAAAATTCAAACGATCTAAATCGGAACATAATTTTCCCAAGTCTCCTACGTATGCAGAAAGCAGAGATCTTAAAATCAAAATCTCGACAAGGCTGACACGTCAACTTCTTAGGCGTATGGATTCTGTAGCAAACCAACGATGATGGCAAACAAGGCTGCACCTTCGATAAGTGCGGCTGCCAAAATCATATTGATCTGGATCGTACCCGCAGCTTCAGGTTGTCGCGCGATTGCTTCAACAGCTCCCTTGGCCAAAAGTCCGATGCCGATACCGGCACCGATAACTGCTAAGCCAGCTCCGATGGCGCCTGGCATTCCGCCGTTGTTGCCAGTTCCCTGAGCGGAAGCTGTTCCAGCCAAAACCAACATCATACCCATGCCATAGACGGCTGATCGAACGAATGATAACACTTTTTAATTCTCCCATTGCCGGTTTGACCGGCCGTAAACAAGTAACGAAAATTTGCGGGATCGCTTCACCGAAGGCAAGACGTCAGTGAACCAAACTTACTAATGATGGTGCATTGAACTCCCGATGAACAATGCCGCCAAGAACGTGAAAACGGCTGCCTGTAGAAACGCTACAAACAGTTCCAAGACGCTAAGGGCCGTCATGCCGATAACCGAGGCACTCGCCAAAACTCCCCAAGCTCCTGTGTGCATAGCATACGCGTGAACTCCGACCGCCAACCCCATTATGCCTAGCAAAACAGCGTGCCCGGCCACCATGTTCGCCAAGAGTCGTATGGCGAGAATGGCGTGCTTGATGAACAGCGAAGCAAACTCAATCACCCATAGGAGCGGTATCACCCAGAAGGCAAGATACCAAGGCAAACCGAGTTCAGGGCAAACATTTTTAAGATATCCAACCGCCCCAAAGGCTCGAACGCCCATATAAACGCCGACCGCAAACACAATGATCGCAAACGTTCCGGTCGTCGCCAAAGCAGCCGTTGGCGATCCCACCCACGGAATCATCCCTGCTAGATTGAGACCAAAGATGAACACGAAGAAAGTCCAGAGCAGCGGCATAAAGCGTTTCGCATCGTGCTCACCCATCGCTGGGACGACAACACTGTCGCGAACAAATAGCAATAGCCCTTCGAGGAAATTCCAAAGCCTTCCTTTGGGCGCGTCACCAGTTGAAATTTTCTTGCCAAGCCATCGAAGGACAGCGATCAACAGTATCGCCACGACAACTTGTATGATCATGTACTTAGAAATGCAGAAGCCCGAACTCGGCTCGTACGCATTTTTGATAACGCCGAAGGGTTGCGGTATCAAAACCTTGCCATCCAGCGAACGATTGTAAAAAGCAAGCTTTTCTGGCGCCCACTTGGCTCCCGGTGCATCTTGCAAGTACGACTTCAAGAACTCGGGGCTATCGACGCCAGCCTTAACATCCGTCCACTTCGATGCTGCGTCGGGGCTTGATGTTAAGTCATAAAACCAAACAAACGGCTCTTTTTCAAGGTTCTCCGCCAAATAGGCTTTGACCGGTTCGGTCGCGTTCGGAGCGTTCTTCTTTGCCCATTTTGCCGAACGAGCCACGAGACCTTGCGATTGAAGATCGAGGTAAGCATCGAGCGGCCAACCTTCATATTTCTTGTTGGAATGCTTCCAGTGAGTCCAGTTTTCCGTGAGGCCTTCGACATTCGCCGACGGTGCGCCCATCGAGGTTAGTCCCTCGACGACCTTGGCAGCCTCGAAATTTTGGTAATCATCGTCGAGCCGAACGAGCCAATCGGGCAGCGTTTCAACGCTTTGACGGTTGCTCCGCCACAGCATCTTCGGTACTTCGAAGTAGTAGCTGTCTTTGATGTGGAGGATAATATTGGACATGCTCAGCCCTGAGATCGGGAATGAAGCCTAATTCTGCGGATCGAAAGGGCGGATTCTAATACCAAGAACGGAAAATAACAGCCCAGTAAGGTATAGCAGAACAAAATATGCGACGGCCATTTTGTCGCAGCGCTAAGTCCAAGTGCTACAAGCAGTACGTTCATTCGCCAGCCGACGGTCGCTAACGGCATGACCGCCTGATTTTTTTGGGAAAATCGGGTATGCCGAAGTAAAAGGGGCGGAATCGATGATAAAAGGGAGAGCAGAACGGCTATCGCGAGTGGTTTCAGGTCCACTGGCGGGGTCTGGAATAACAGAATCGCCGTCCCTGCCAATTGGCAAAAAACGGCCAAAAGCAGCAATAGGCGAATTTCAAAAAGCAAAACTTTATCCTCTCGAACTATCGTTTCTTTCGCAGCTCGTCATTGGCTTTTTTGGCAATATTGATCAAACCAAAAATAGCAAGGATCATTCCCAGGATGAATCCTACGACGATCAAAAAGCGGGTTCCTAGCCATCCGTCCAAAAAATAGCCGGCAATTCCCGGTAGGACCATGAGGACCATGACTGCAATCACTCGCGAAAAAGCATTGACGCTCGCGTTGATCGCCCGTCGTTCATCTTGGTGCTGATCAGTCATAAATCGCCGACTGGCCAATGAATCGGCCCATTTCTTCAAAATACTTCGGATAGGTCTTTTCAGTGCATCTTGGGTTTAGAATCCACACATCTGGAATTCGCAAGCCAACCAAGCTGAGACTCATCGCCATTCGATGGTCGTGATACGTTTCAAGCGTCGCCGATCGCAACGCGGCAGGAGTAATCTCTAGCCCGTCTTTGAATTCCTCGACAATCGCACCAAGCTTGCGAAGTTCCGTTGCTAGGTCGCTAATTCTATCGGTTTCCTTGTGGCGATTGTGAGCCACACCGCGAATGCGAGTCGGTCCCTGTGCGAAAAGTGCGACGGCTGCCAACGTTTGAACCGTGTCGCTCACCGCATTCATATCGATATCAATTCCATGACTTGCTCGCCCTTGGACCTCGATCCAGTTTGCCCCATACGCGACGTTCGACCCCATTTTCTTTAAGACCTCGACGAATCCGACGTCGCCCTGCAACGCATCTTTCGAAAGGTTTTCCACCCGCGCTCGACCGCCAGTAATCGCCGCTGCGGCAAAGAAATAGCTGGCTGCCGATGCATCGGGTTCGATCGCATAGCCGCAGCCCGAATATCGACGTGGGGCTTCGATTTGATATCCGCCGACCTTCGTCTGCTCGACCGTACAACCGAATGATCGCATCACGGAAGCTGTCATTTCAACATACGGTTTTGAAACAAGTTCGCCTTCGACAGTCAGCTTCACCGGAGTTCGAGCATAGGGTGCTGCCATCATCAAGCCACTCAAGAACTGGCTCGATACGTTCCCCGCAACGTTCGCTTCGCCTCCATTCAATCCGTTGGCGATCAGTCGGACTGGTGGGCAGTTCGTGTTCGTCGGATGGATACTTTTGACGTCAGCACCGAGCTGCTGCAGCCCAAGCAGCAGATCCTCGATCGGACGTTCTCGCATTCGGGCAACGCCATCGAACGTGAACTCGCCATGACAAGCCGCTAGCGCAGCGACCAGAAAACGGATCGTAGTGCCACTGTTCGCGACAAAGATATCACTCTTGCCATTCGGTAAAACTCCGCCACAACCCTCAATGCGAAGCTCATTTCGATCGCGATCCCAGTCGATGTTTAAACCCAGTTGCTTCCAGGCTTGAACCATGACTTGAGTGTCTTCGCTATCCAATACGCCCGACAATCGAGACTCGCCAACAGCCAGTGCGGCGCAGATCATCGCCCGGTTAGTTATACTCTTCGAGCCAGGTGGTCGAATCGAACCATCGACGCTCGGACAAGGTACGAAACAAACGCGAGTAGACTGAGACGACAAGGCAATTCCTTAGAAGATTGGCATTTTATGGAGTCGGTGTGTTCGATCGAACGACGAGCATAACATACTCTAGTCCGGAAAGAACTGTCAGGATAACCGCTGCCCATATCGAAAGCCAACGAGCCCAAATCCATCCAGCCGGCGGCGAACCTTGCATCAGGCACAGCAAGACCGTAACGATGGCCGCACACTGCGCGGCCATCTTCCATTTGCCGAGTTGCTTTGCAGAAAAATCACCACCCGAGCCTTCGACTAATCCTCGGAGACTCGTAACCAACAACTCTCGGCATGTCACCAAAATCGCCATCCAAGCGACAATGCCGCTCTCAGGAATCCCAACCAGCGCAATCATCGCGCCGCAAATAATGGTCTTGTCGACAAACGGATCAAGGATTCGCCCCAGCTTGGTTATCTGGTTATATTTCCGAGCCCACCAACCATCCAGAAAATCGGTCGATGCAGCGATCACGAAGCAAATCAGGGCCGGAAAAAAACATCTCAGCTCGATCAACACACACACGACGATCGCCAGGACAAGTCGGGCTGCCGAAAGAGCGTTAGGGACGTTGTAATTCGAAGTCGAAGGAGCGGTAAGGTTCATGAGAATTAAGTGCCTGAAATGTGTGGTCTAATTTAACGAACTTGCATTCTGTTATGGGACGAGCATCGATTTTACAGTAGAGTAGACTGTCGACACCGATGATGGTTCCTTTTGCTCGTGGGCTATTGCGATGATTGAAATCAATCCGACTGTGGATTTCGCTTGCAAGATGATACTGGGTAATCCGAAACACCCCAGTATTACTGTGCATTTTCTCAATTCCGTTCTGCAGTTTGCGTCGCGGATTGTGTCCGTTGAGATCGTCGATCCAATAGTTCCTCAAGAGTTCGATTCGGACAAACTTTCGATTTTGGACATTTTGGCGATTGACGACGTCGATAGAAGACTCAATATCGAGGTTCAGCGAACGAAGATTGTGGCGATTCCGCAGCGATTGACTTACTACGCTGCCACTCAGTTGGTCGACCAGATTGGCAAAGGAGATACTTATCGCCAGCTTCGTCCCTCAATCGGAATATGTATTCTCAATGCAATCCTCTTTCCGAAGCAACCAGATTACCATCAAGCGTTCCGGCTGCGAACCCAAAGAGGCTTGGAGCTGACCGATTGTTTGGAAATTCATACGCTCGAGTTGCCAAAGTACGCTGGTTTGAACGATAATGAGAATCTGGACGATCCGCTGGATCAGTGGGTCTACTTTTTTCGAAATGCCCGTGGGTCGACTCGCGAGCTGTTGCTCGCGAAACTAAAAGACCCGATTTTTGAAGAAGCGATAGGAGTATTGGAAATGATATCACGCACCCCAGACCAACGACGCTTTTACGACGCTCGTCTAAAATGGGAGCTCGACGAAAACACACGCATTCAATGTGCCTTGGAAGAAGGCAAAGCAGAAGGCAAAGCAGAAGGCAAAGCAGAAGAGAAGATATCCCAAATACGGGCTCTTCAAGGGATCTTGGGAGAAACAATCAGCGATATGGAAGGCTTACAAAGCATGAAAATGGAAGCCCTCGACGAATCGATTGTTCAATTGCAAACGAAGCTGCGAAACAGGCTTTCGTAGTACGTGCTAGCGATCAATTGAGATAGTGGAGGTTGTTAAACCTCCCTGCAGCATTGGATCTTTAACAAGATCCACTACCCTAAGGCAGATTCAATGAACGGTATTGGGGTTAAACGAGTAACGCAATATCCCGTATGCGGGAAGCTTACGCCATATTTTTTCGCCACACTCAAGTCGCGATGCTTATAGTAGAGAGATGACTTCTGCTGAACTCCCCAAAGGTTCGTTGGCCAATTCGAAATCGTTTCATACGACGCGTTGGTCGATTGTGCTTGCGGCAAAGGGAGAATCATCGAGCGATGCACAGTTCGGTCGCTCGAAACCCTATGTCGGCAATACTGGTCGCCGCTTTATGCGTACGTCCGAAAACGAGGTTTTGCTCCGTATGATGCCCAGGACATGACGCAGGAGTTTTTTACACGCTTATTGGAAAAGCAATGGCTGACGGCCGTGACTCGCGAAAGCGGTAGGTTTCGTTCCTTCTTGTTGATGACGATGAAACGGTTTATGGCGAACGAGTGGCATCGTTCGCGGACTCAAAAACGTGGCTGCGGAGTTCGACTGATCAGTTTCGATGCCGAGACAGCAGAGAGCTACTATGCAGTTCATGCGGCAACGACACTACCGGCCGAAATGTTGTTTGAAAAACGTTGGGCACTGACCTTACTTGAAACGGTCGTGGAACGCTTGCAAGCCGAGTTTGCAACGGCTGGCAAATCGGCAGAATTTGAACGCTTAAAACCATGCCTGACTGCCGAGCAAGGAAATATCGCTTATGAAGAACTCGCTGAAGCACTGCAGATAACACCGGCCTCGGCCCGCAGCGCGGTGCATCGTTTGCGAAAACGCTTTCGAGCAATCTTTCGAGACGAAGTCGCCGGTACGATCGACGACCCCGCCGAATTGGACGACGAAATGCGAGCGGTCATCGCTGCCTTGAGCCAAGCCTGAGATTCTTTGCGTTTTTCTGCCACAAGCATCGATGAATCCTTATTTTATAGGTATGAACAACACATCTCAAACTATTTGCCGACGTTGTGGTGCCTCTCGCAACGACTGCAGCGTCGACGGACTCTGTGCCAATTGCCTCGGTGGGCTTAACTTTGCGACCGAGACCGTCTTGCCCGAGGAAGCATCAAATAAGCGCACACTTCCGGCTACACCTGAGGAGCTCGCTCCGCACTTCCCTCAACTTGAAATCGTAGAATGCTTGGGAAGAGGCGGGATGGGCGTGGTCTATAAAGCGAAATAGAAATCGCTCAATCGTTTCGTCGCACTGAAACTGCTTGCACCAGAGCGAGCGGACGATCCGTTGTTTGCCGCTCGATTTGAAAAAGAAGCCCATGCCTTGGCGGCGCTGAATCATCCGAATATCGTTGGCGTGCATGACTTCGGGCAAGCCGGTGGTTTTTGTTTCCTACTCATGGAATTCGTCGATGGGTTGAATTTGCGCCAGTTGTTGCAAGCCAAACGTCTCTCGCCAAAAGAGGCACTCAATATTGTCCCGCCTATTTGCGACGCACTTCAATGCGCTCATGAACATGGTATTGTACATCGTGACATTAAGCCAGAAAATTTGCTGATCGACAAAGCCGGGACAGTAAAGATCGCTGACTTTGGAATCGCAAAGATCGTTACCAGCGAGTCAAGTGCTTTAGCAGAAAGCAATGTTTCGCAGCCAATCGCTTCGGCTTCTCTCGCGGGCGGCACACCAGACTACGCGGCACCGGAACAAGCCCTCGGCAGCGCCGATCACCGCGCCGATATCTATTCGCTCGGAGTCGTGCTTTATGAAATGCTTACTGGTGAACGACCCAAAAACAAAATCGAGTTGCCATCGAAACGCGTCCAGGTCGACGTTCGCATCGACGAGATTGTCCTTCGAGCATTGGAGCGAATGCCGGAACGACGCTATCAAACCGTTGTCGAAATGAAGACCCAGTTGGACACAGTGGATCAGACGCCACTTGGCTTTCATTCGAGTGATGCGAACAAATCGCGAGGACTCGATATCTTTGAATTCGTATTGAAGAAAAATTTTACTTCACCGCTAGCCATTCGGCTCGTCTTCTTGTCATTCATCGGATTTCTTGGATCCCTCGGCTTCCTCGGTTATGTACCTGTTTCTGGTGCCCATCGTTGCTTTGGCTTTTTCGGTTTCGCCGGCTTTTTTGGATTGCTCGGCGTTGCGATGATCGTTGAGAAGGCAGTGACATGGCGAGCAACAACAACAACAACGATCGGTCAGAAGCCGAATTTGCGAACAAATCCTGAAAAACATCATTCGCTATGGCGTAAAAAAGCTGCCGAAAAGTATTCCTGGAATAACATTGTGAAATCGGTAGCGCTGGCAATGGTCATTGCCATGGTAGTTAAAATTTTCTTTCTAGAATCTTTTGTAGCCGTCAACGATTCGGCAGCACCGGAGCTACCGCGAAACAGCCGCGTAGCGGTAAGGAAACTGACCAGCCGATATGTCCCAGAAGATATGATCGTTTATAAGCTCGACGGAAAATCATATTTCGGGTTTGTAATGAGTTCCCAAGCCGACTCGCTTGAAGTGCGCCGCCATAACGAACCGAACGCTAAGATTCCACGAACAGACATCGTCGGAAAAGTAATCACCGTCCTATGGCGAGCCTCCGCTACCAACGACTAAGGCCGGTCTAGGCTAGTTCGACTGTACGGATTCGTGAGCCGAATGCGTATGTTTCGGTGTTTAATATCGATCTAATAATCGGTCGGAACATCGAGTTCCTCGCCATATCGTACGCGAGGCGAAATGACATTTCGCACTAGCCCTACTTTTTCCATCGCTTTGATGGCCCACCAAGAAGGATCCCATTCGAACCATCGATGTCCGTGCATCGCACTCCGCTGATCGGCATGATGGTTATTGTGCCAGCCTTCGCCAAATGTGACGGCAGCGACCCACCATGTGTTGCGGCTGTTGTCGCGGGTTTCATAGTTGCGATATCCCCACATATGACATGCAGAATTCACCGCCCAGGTTACATGCAACGTAAAAATGGTCCTCACGATGACTCCCCAAACGAACCAAGACATCGCTAGTTGGATGCCGCCCCAATACTGACCTGTCCAAACCCAGCCGGTAATGAAACCGGCAGTGGTGAAGATAATGGCGTGAGCGAGATAGACCCACATCCACATTAAATTTCGCTCCATACGCAAGTAAAAGCTATCGCGAAGCAAGTCGCGTACATAGCGTTCAAAATGGTTTACATGATCGTGGCGGCGATCGATAAAGAGTAGCCAACCAACGTGTCCCCATAGAAAATCGACTAGAGGAGAATGCGGGTCGGGGCGGTGATCGCTGTGCTGATGATGCATACGATGAACTGCAACCCACCGAGCAGGAGAGTCTTGCAACGTGCAAATGCCGCATATCGCCATCGCATGTTCGAGCCATCGCGGGCATTCGAAACCTCGGTGCGTCAGCAATCGATGATAGCCGATCGAAATGCCTAAGCCGTCGAAAACAACGTGAGCAACGACCGCGAGGATTAACCCGCTGGTGGAATACAACGAAGGGTAAAACGCCAGTAAACCAAGCAGATGAACTACGGTTAATGAAACCGCATAAATCCAATAGATACGAAGCGGCAAACTTTCAATCGGATGTTCAAGATGCGTTCGTTTTGGCGTATCCGCAGTCGAACCAGTTCCTTGTGCGGTAGCCGACGAATTCGATTCGTTCGATTGCAATTCCAGCAAAGACATATTTTCAGAACCCTCAATAATGTTTGGGTGCGTTTCCTGAGAAAGATTATGCCACGATAGGCAACCTCAAGGCTACGTCAATTCAGTAAAGACGGTTAAAATCATTGAAACCGCGATCTTGAAGCCAGTCATATTCTTTGTCTGCTTCGTCGACTCGCCCCAGCCCTTCCAGGATTTCGGCGCGATGATAACGATAGACCGCGAACGATTTAAGAAAATCTGCCAGATCGGGAATCAAAGTACTGAAAGGGCCGGAATTGTCGTCTAGAGCCCGTCTAGTGAATGGGGATTGCCCCTTTAAAAAAGCCTGTATGATGACTTTGACACCGGGAACAAAGACGGTTTCCTCAGTACCCCTGTCGGCTGCTTGGATGGTTTCGTCGATAGCAATCAATGCCTCATCATAGCGCGTTAACCGAAAAAGGACCCATGCTTTTGTGTCGAGATAGGTTGCCATTTCGAGCGGCTTGAGGTCGGTCGACTCGGCGGTTGCTTTTTCGATATCGACCAAAGCCGAAGGCAAATCGCGGTTGGCGAGCGCAGAAAAGTACGCCAACTGATTCCTTTGGTTGCTAGTTCTAGCGTCGGGACCAGGATATCCGGCAACGAGTATCTGATACGCCGCATTGAATTCCATGGCTTTATAACGAAGCTCGGAAAGGACGTCTGCAGCATGGGCTTGTCGAGCTGCGGGCAACGACTGAATCAATTTAATCGCGCGTTCAACAACGTCAGGTTGGACGAAGTAGCTAATACGAGCATATTCGAGTGAGTTTTCGATGTCGGGATAGCTGACTTTCGCTCGATCTAACAATTCAGCTGCTTGTTGACGCCATGTGTCGCCGTTTTTTTCTGACTTTTCGACGACATTCTCCGCAGCCGCCAGCAACCATCGAGCGTGTTCAATAGGCCAATAGGCGAACGCAACCGGCAAGGCGGCTATAGCCAAGAAAAAACCAACAATTCCGGCCAATCTCCATCGAGGCGAACGAGGCGGGCGGTGATGGGGCATTTCCATATTGCTTGATTGAATGAATTTCTTTTGTTATTATCTATGAAACTGCATCGTACTCCAAGGAGCAAGAACCCAAATGCCACTGTTTGAGATCGAGACAGATTCTCACATCATTATTACTTGGGCGGAAGATGAAAACGCCGCTCGAGCTGTTCTGGCGGACGCCTATCCGACAGATAGACTGATCCGACTCACCAAACGACCACGAGAATCGTGGGTGATTTCCAAAGGTGCCCTCGGACTCAATGGCCAAAGTTTGGACATTTGTGGAGTCGCACGCGATTGCCTCGCCCGGTCTGCCGGCGACAAGCTACATGCGATTCGACTCTACATGAACGAAACCGGAACTGATTTAGATCATGCCCGGCGTATCGTCGAATCCAATATGGTCATGGGCTGGTAAGTCGCTCAAATTCAAAGGCAGGCTAGAAATCCAAGGCAAGCTAGAAGCTTACCCCACTTTGAGGACGCTGAGCTGTGGTCCTACGGTGACACAGGCGGCGGGCTGCTTTCGGAATTCGTCTAGCGCATTCTGGACGCTTTCCAAATCGACCCTGCGATAGTTGTCCAGCGATTGCTCGAGCGTTTCATAGACGCCTCGAAGCGTCATCGCATTGCCGATCGTAAACAATCGGTTGCCTGGTCGCTCGGACGAAAGGATGATGGCCGATAGCAGTTTGTTGCGAGCAATCTCTAGCTCGGATTGCGTGATCTTGGCTCCATCATCGTCATCGTGAACCAGTTCTAGCAGTATATCCCAGTTTTCTTGCGTCTCTTCGGGAGCGCACGTTAAATACAATCCGACGAGCCCACAATCGTCGTACTCTTGAGCAAACATGCCGGCGGATTCTGCAAGTCCTGGATCGACGAGTGACCAGAACATCCGACTGCCGCTATCGTCGCCGAGGATAGTTGCCATCAAGCGATTGGCATAGCGTTTGGGATCGTTTCGACTGACGCCGGCCGCTAATTGAAATGTGTATTGCTGGACGGCCGGTGCGTGTTGCAGCTCCAAATGACTTGACTGATGCTTGGATACTTGCTGCTTGCGTTGAAATTTTCCCGGATACCATTTTTGAGTGATGCGTTCAGCCTGTTCGACCAAGGCTTCAAAATCGACATTTCCGGTTGCTACCAAGCAAAGATTATCCGAAGCGTATCGTTGATGGTGGTACTCGCGCATCGAATCGGTGTCGAGTGTCCCAACGGTATGCGGGGTTCCGAGCACTCGAGTCGACAGCGGATGATTGCCAAAGTATTGCTCCATGCAGCGTTCCATCGCGCCATAGGGAGGCGAATCGTCGTACATCGCGATCTCCTCCAAGATGACTTGTCGTTCGGTCTCGAAGTCTTCATCGCGCAGAGCGGGCCGCATCAAATCGGTTAACAGATCGACCGAATGTTCCTGTTGCTCGGGAATCACACTCATGTAGTAAACCGTTTGATCTTCGCTGGTGTAGGCATTGGAATTTGCCCCAAGTTCATCCAGCTCGCGATTGACATCCTGCGCCGATCGACGCGCGGTGCCTTTGAAGACCATGTGTTCTAGAAAATGACTGACGCCGGCCATTTCGGCGGTTTCGTCGCGGGCACCGGTTTTGACGAAATAGCCCAACGACTGACTGAAGGCTTGCGGATTCACTTCGGCTATGATTTGAAGTCCGTTATCGAGTCGAATATTCTCAAACCGCATGCTTCAGCTCCACAGATTCCGGGCCCATCGTCACCAGCGTCCACCCCTTGGGCGGAAACTGTTGATAGTGATCTAAAAGTGATTCGCACGTCAGAGCTTCTATCTCGCCTAAAACTTCCTGTCGAGGCACAATCCGTCCTAGATAAAACCAATCGGTAGCGATCTGAGAGCTTCGCGCCGAACTCGATTCCTGTTCGAGGATCAGCGAACTCTTGACGCGCGACTTCAGTCGCGAGAGTTCACCTGAGCTGATGCCATTGTTAAGCGAGAGGATGGTGTCGATCGTTACATCAAGAGTTTCCTGAGCGCGACCGCCTGTTGTTCCGGCGTAGGTCAGTACGCTACCGCGACCGCCGATGGTCTGACAACTTGCCGAAACCGAATAGACGAGGCCGCGTTTCTCGCGAACTTCCGTAAACAGACGCGAACTCATTCCATCGCTAAGGACACTGATCAATCCTCGTGACTGATAAAAACCTGGGTGCTGGTACGGAACGCAATCATAGGCCAAGGCGATGTGGGTTTGCGTACTCTCGTATTGGATATGTTGCTGGCCAGAGCGAACGTCGACGGTTCGCTGCGCAGCGACGGTGGAAGCGGGCCATTCACCAAAGAGTTTTTCAGTAAGCTTTTTAAGTTCTTCCCAATCGAAATTGCCAGCCACCGAGAGAATCGCTTCATTCGGAATATAGTTCTTGTGATGGAACGCAGCGACATCTTTTAACTTGGCGCTCTCGATTCCTTCGAGCGTTCCGTACGGTGAACGACCATGCTCTTTGCCGTAACGCAAATGCTTCAGTTCCGTAAATACCTTGTGCGAGGGGTCATCTTCGATCGAATGCAATTCTTGAAGTGCCGTCTGGCGACTTTCTTCGACCTCGTCTTCAGGAAGGTGAGGGAATCGAACGATATCGGCATAGATTCCCAACGTCTCCGCGAGTCGATCAGCGACGACTGCGACATTGAATGACGTATGAAAGGTGCTAGCCGCACAGCTTCGCTCGACACCCATAAAGTCAAGAGCCTCAACGATTTGTCGGCTATCGCGATCACCCGCTCCACGTTGGCAGAGCTCGACGCTAATCCCGCATAAGCCTTGTAGCCCCTCGGGTTCGTGACTGGTTCCAGCCGGGAGCAGGAGCGTAAAGGCGGCTGACTTGAGCCACGGCATCGGCTCGGCAACTAAGACCAATCCGTTTGGAAGGCGATGGATATACTCGAGAGCCGACATCGTTATTCGCCCTTCTTGCCCTTCGGCTTAGAAGGTTTAGTGATTGGCTTGCTGTCGCTGCTGCTACTGTTTTTCGAATCGCCGCTAGACTTCCCCGAGGACGACTCGTTAGCCGACTTGGATTCCGAAGCGTTCGATGCAGATTTTGCATCGTTGTTCTTCGATGACGATTCTTTGGCCTCCGACGACGAGCCTTCGGATGGCTTGCTATCTGCCGATGCCGACTTTTTGTACGACTCGCTTCGATAATCGGTCTGATAAAATCCAGAGCCTTTGAAGACGATGGCGGCTCCGGTCCCAATCAAGCGACGAAGTTTCTTTTTTTTGCATTTCGGACAGGTCTTTTCGACCGGCGCCATGATCGACTGAAAGAGCTCGAATTTGTGATCGCAGGCATCGCATTCATAATCGTATGTTGGCATATTCTGTACTACCGAAATATTCTCATCGCAAAAAACAACGCGAATCGGAGCCTGCGGCTAGCGCCGTCAGCTCGCAAAAAATCGCCTGACACTCATCTTCACCTGTCGTCATCTCGCCGATTCACCGGTCGATACGATCACGTGGCTTGGACGGATGACTCGATCGTGAAGCATGTATCCGGGAGTCACTTCCATCATGACCGAGCCCGAAGGATACTCGTTGCTTGGCGATTGTGCGATGGCTTGATGGACATTCGGGTCAAAGACTTTCCCGAGCGATTCAACGGGTCGGCATTGATGCTTTTCTAGCACGCCAACCAATTGTTGCTGGACCATTCGGACACCCTCAAGCAGCGAAGCGGCTTCGGGTGAATTCGCAGCGCTCGCTCCAGCGGCATCGGCAGCTCGGGCTAGATTGTCGAGAACTTCGACGACGTCTTTGATAAGCGGACTTGCAGCGTACTTGAGCGTTTGTTCGGTTTCGCGGTAAATGCGTTTTCGGAAGTTTTCAAGTTCCGCTTGCGCTTTGAGTTCTCGATCGCGAAGCTCTGTCATCTGCTGTTCGAGCATGTCGACAACCTCTTCAGGCGAATCGGTAAATGCCGCATCATGCTGAGCTTGAGTCGATTCCATATCTTGAGAATCGATCTCCGATTCCAGATCATTTTCGTTGGGTGTGCTTTGCGAATTTGTCATAGTAAAAAGTGATTACTCCTTTTCTGCAGGCGTTTTGCATTCCTGACTTTGAAAGTAGGAAAGAATTCGGTCCATGAATCCCTTGCGTTCAGGGGATACATGTTCGTTATCAAGATGAGCGAGTTGTCTGAGTAGCTCTTCTTGTTTTTTGGTTAACTTGTTTGGTACTTCGATCACGGTTTGCACCAAAAGATTTCCTCGACCTCGCGAATGAGGATCGGGCATTCCGAGCCCTCGCAATTGGAACACGGTACCGCTTTGTGTTCCGGGTGCAATTTCGAGCGGTTTGCTGCCATCGAGCGTTGGTACATCGATCGTACTCCCCAAAGCAGCCTGGGTGAAGGTGATCGGCAGTCGTAAAACGAGATCGGTACCGTCGCGATTGAAAATCGAATGTGGTTTCATCTGGACGAAGCAATAGGCGTCGCCATTGGAACCTCCGTCAGGACTCGGTTGCCCTTCACCTGGCAATCGAACTCGCATGCCATCGTCGACGCCCGCCGGGATCGCAACATCGAGCCGTACTTCTTCAGGAATAAGACCATGCCCTTCGCAATCTCGACAAGGTTTTGAGATAACACGACCGGCACCACGGCAAGCAGGACAGGTGGTTTGGACACGTAAAATACCCGACGATTGAACGACTTGTCCGCGTCCGTTACACCGGCGACAAGTCTCCGGTTGGGCTCCTTCAGCGGCTCCGGAACCTGTGCAAGTCTTACACGACACATGGCGAGTCAAGGAGACGGTTTTGCGAACACCTTTAGCCGCCTCTTCGAGCGTGAGCGTGACATCACAGCGAAGGTCGGCACCTCGACGGGCTCGCGATCGACCGCCTCCGCCGCTTCGACCACCGCCGAAGAAGTCTTCGAAAATGGTGCCGCCAAAAACATCGCCAAAAGCTTCAAAAATATCGCCGACATCGCGAAATCCGCCGCCATTTCCTTCGAGTCCCGCATGCCCGTATTGGTCATATCGAGCACGTTTCTGCGGATCGCTAAGAGCTTCGTAGGCTTCGGCTCCCTCCTTGAATTTCGCAGTCGCATTATCATCCCCTGGATGCGAATCGGGATGGTATTTAAGCGCGAGCTTGCGATAGGCCTTCGCAATTTCATCTTGCGAGGCAGTTTTCGAGAGGCCGAGCACCTCGTAAAAATCTCGTTTAGCAACCATGCAACAAAAGCCCTTGAATCAAAAAAAAGGCCACGCTTCGATCTTACTTCGACGCGTGACCCTTTGGTTCTTTATAAATCGATCGAAGGTTCGTAACCTTAGTTGACGACACCTTCGACAGATCGCTTGCTCTTATCATCTTTGTCGTACGTGGTAACCATCGCTTCGGTGGTCAGCATCAGTCCTGCAATGCTAGCAGCATTTGCCAAGGCCGTTCGAACGACTTTTACCGGGTCGATAATACCAGACTTAAGCATGTCGACATACTCGCCTTTGTTCGCGTCGTATCCGACGTTAACGGCCTTTTGTCGAACTTCGTCAGCCACAACGCTTCCGTCGATACCGGCGTTGTCTGCGATTTGTCGCATTGGAGCTTCGAGTGCACGCAAAATGATGTCGGCACCAATGCGTTCATCGCCTTTGCAAGCATCGCGAGCAGCTTCGACAACTTCGCGACAACGGAGCAAGGCAACGCCACCGCCAGGAAGAATTCCTTCTTCGACAGCAGCTCGCGTTGCGTGCAACGCATCTTCCACTCGAGCTTTCTTCTGCTTCATGTCGGCTTCGGTTTCAGCACCAACGCTGATCACCGCAACACCGCCAGCGAGCTTAGCAAGTCGCTCTTGGAATTTTTCCTTGTCGTACTCGCTATCGGTTTGATCGATCTGAGCGCGAATTTGACCGATACGTCGGTCGATCTCTTTCCGGTTGCCAGCACCTTCAACAATCGTCGTGTTGTTCTTGTCAACGCTAACTTTCTTAGCTCGTCCAAGGTCTTCCAACGAAACTTTTTCAAGCTGAATTCCGAGATCGTCACTGATGAACTTGCCGCCAGTCAAGACGGCAATGTCACCGAGCATCGCTTTGCGACGATCGCCGAAACCAGGAGCCTTGACCGCACAGACGTTCAGCGTACCACGAAGCTTATTGACCACTAAAAGGGTCAAAGCTTCTGCATCGACATCTTCAGCAATGATCAAAAGCGGCTGACCGCTCTGGCTTACTTTTTCAAGAAGCGGGACCAAGTCGCGAATGTTGCTAATCTTCTTTTCATAGATCAACAAGAGTGCGTTTTCGTAATCGCACGTCATCGTCGCTGGTTTATTGATAAAGTACGGCGATACGAAGCCTTTATCGAATTGCATACCGTCGACGTATTCGACACTCGTGTCGGTCGTCTTGCCTTCTTCGACGGTAATGACACCATCTTTGCCAACTCGTTCGAGCGACTCAGCCAGCAATTCACCGATCTTCATGTCGCTGTTAGCGCTGATCGCACCAACTTGGGCGACTTCGCGTCGATCGCTGACAGGTTTAGCCATTTCATGCAGTTTCTTCACCGCTGCATCGACAGCTTTGTCGATACCGCGGCGAATACCGGTTGGGTTGCTACCGGCAACGATATTCCGCAAACCCTCTTTGAAAATAGCGCGGGCCAAAACGGTTGCGGTGGTAGTACCATCGCCAGCCAAGTCGCTCGTCTTTTGAGCAACTTCGACAACCAATTTCGCTCCCATATTCTCGAAGCGATCTTCGAGTTCAATTTCTTTGGCGACCGTTACACCGTCTTTGGTTACGGTCGGACCGCCGTAGCTCTTGTCAATGATGACGTTGCGGCCAGTCGGACCCATGGTCACGGCCACTGCGTCAGCCAATTTTTCTACACCGCGAAGCATACGCGCTCGCGCATGATCGTCGAACAATAATTGCTTTGCCACGCTCGACTTTTCCTTTATGTTGAAGTGAAGTTTGCTTGAGTTGAAAAACTAGCTAGCCAATTTGGCTAAAATATCGCTCTCGCGAAGAATCTTGTAGTCGACGCCGTCGACTTCGACTTCGCTTCCGCCGTACTTGCCGAAGATAACTTCATCGCCGACCGAGACACTCAATTGACCGCGATTGCCGCTGTCTAAGAGCTTGCCTGGTCCGACGGCAACGACTTTACCACGCTGTGGTTTTTCTCGTGCCGAATCCGGCAGGACGATTCCGCCCGCCGTCGTTTCTTCAGCATCAAGCGGCTTAACAACAACACGATCATCTAGTGGACGCAGATTTACTTTCGCCATTCCGATTCATTCCTAAAGTGATTGAAGACAATTAATTTTTTGACTTAAAGGCAACCCGGCAATTTTCGTTGCCAGAGATTTTTAATGGACCATGCGTTCTCGACAAACGCTTTTCAAACTACATCATCCCCATGCCACCCATGCCGCCCATACCTCCCATGCCGCCGCCCATACCACCCATGCCGCCTCCCATTTCACTGTGGTCATGATGATCACCGCCAGCGTCGCCTTCGGATGGAATTTCGACGATGAGCGACTCAGTGGTCAGCAGCAATGCAGCCACCGAAGCGGCGTTGCTGAGAGCTGTTTTCACGACCTTTGCAGGATCGATGATTCCGGCCTTCAGCATATCGACGTACTTGTCGGTATTCGCGTCGTAACCTTCGTTTTTGTCTTTGAGTTGGCGAACGCGGTTGACAACCACGGCACCATCGACGCCAGCGTTATTAGCAATCGCTCGCAACGGGTAGTCCAAAACATTCGCGACAATCGTCGCACCAGAAGCTTCGTCACCTTCAAGCTTCAGTTTCTTGAGAGCCGATTCACATCGAAGCAACGCTACGCCGCCGCCAGGCACAATTCCTTCTGCAAGAGCGGCTTGAGTTGCTGCCTTCGCATCGTCCATCAATGCCTTGCGTTCCTTCATTTCGGTTTCGGTAACAGCACCCACATGAATTTGAGCGACACCACCGGCTAGCTTGGCGAGTCGTTCTTGAAGTTTTTCACGGTCGTACTCACTGTCGGTCGATTCGATTTCACGACGAATCTGAGCGACTCGACCTTGAATGTCGTCTTTCTTTCCAGCACCGCTGATGACGGTGGTGTTTTCGCTCGTGATAATCATTTTCTTAGCGCGACCAAGGTCTGAAAGCTTTACGCTTTCGAGATCGATTCCCAAGTCCTTGAAAATCGGCTTGCCGCCAGTCAAAACTCCGATATCGCCGAGAATAGCCTTGCGGCGATCACCGTAGCCAGGTGCCTTGACGGCACAGACGCTTAAAATACCTCGCATCTTGTTGATCACCAAGGTCGCAAGGGCGTCGCCATCAATATCTTCGGCGATAATCAGCAACGGCTTCTTAGCCTTGCTGATCGCTTCCAAAAGCGGGATGAGCTTCTTATTGTTGCTGATCTTTTCTTCGTAGATGAGGATATAGCAATCATCGAGCTCGACCGTTACTTCGTCTTGATTGGTAACGAAGTGCGGCGACAAGAAGCCACGATCGAATTGCATTCCTTCGACGACCTCGACGACTGTTTCGCTTCCACGACCTTCATCGACGGTGATAACGCCGTCTTTGCCGACTCGCAGAAAAGCTTCAGCCAAAACGTCACCAATGGATGAGTCATTGTTGCCAGCAATCGTCGCGACTTGCTTGATTTCCTTTTTGTCTTTTTCGTTGACCGGTATCGCCATCTTGGTGAGTTCGGCATTAACCGCCTCGACAGCCTTTGCGATCCCACGCGACAACGCCATCGGGTCACAGCCCGCAGCGATCATCTTCAAACCTTCTCGGAAGATCGCCTCGGCGAGAACCGTAGCGGTCGTTGTGCCGTCGCCAGCGACGTTATTGGTATTACTGGCAGCCTCTTTCACCAACTGGGCGCCTAGATTTTCAAACGGATCGTCGAGCTCGATCTCTTCAGCGACCGTCACCCCGTCCTTCGTGATTTTGGGCGAGCCCCAACCTTTATCGAGAACCGCGTTGCGACCGCGAGGCCCTAAAGTGCTACGAACGGCGCGGGCGAGCTTGGAAACACCAGCCAAAAGCGGCTGTCGTGCTTCATCATCAAAGACCATCTGTTTTGCCACATCGAAATCCTTATGTAAGAGACCGACTGTCAGTCTGAAAAATCATGTTATGTGCGTGTTAGATAAAAGGCTGTCCGTTGCTCAACGAGCGAAATGGCAGCCAATCTGGCGGTAGCCGTGCGGAGAGCAAAAGCCGGGCCAAACGGCCACAGGCTTAGAAACGCTTGCTTCTATTTAAGATTTTTAAGCAAGAAACGATGAAGTTAGCTTGGTTTTTTGCGAAAATTTGAAGATCGGGCAGCAAGTGCCATTTTGGCTTTTGGTTCGCAGTTCCGCCTTCAGCCGACCGTTTACTTGCTCCGGTTTATCTATATTTTCGTTCAAAAGAAACCGAAGGCGATGATCAACGGAGCATCTTTACGTAGTGAATCTTGTTAAAGATCCTTGATTCGGAGAGGAAATCGAAACTAGGCTTCTACGTTCAGCCCGGCCCACTCTGTGGCAGCGTACCCGCCCATCCGCCCCGTTGGAGCAGGAGTACTTGGGGCACCAAAGTTAAAGTCGCTGCTTCGGCTTTCGTTATGAACAAATAGCCCCCATGTCTCCAATTCGATATGGAGAATATCGATGATGTCCTTCAGGCCCTTTGGGTCGCGATTCTGTTCAACCTTCGAAAGTGCTTTGAGCAGAAAAGTGTAGAGGTCAGAGACGGCTTTGGCGGTGGGGTGCTTTGGATCTGTCACTCCTTCGAGCAATTCACCGAAGATCTCGCGAACCCTGAGCATCCACTGCCCGGCTTCGGTAGTCCGACCTTCTTCCCACATCTGACCAACGACTTGACAAAGCCCAAGTGCTTTCCGGATCAACAGCCAGCGGAGCTTGGCCGGCGACGCGGATTCAACTTCTTGGCGAAGAAAGGCATCTGGATCGATCAAGAGTGAACTCGCAAAGTGAACGTAGGTAGCATCGACAAATCAGTCGAATCAAGGAACGAAATCGACCACTTTCAAAGCAGGAAGAAAGTAATTTCGATTCGAGTCCATATAGGACGATTGTGCCGTCCCCGGCGACCCGAACCAACCTTTTTTGGTAAACTATGCCGGTTTCCGAAAGATCCCTCACGAAATCCGGTCGGTTTGCTTCCTGTGGCACCATTCTATTTGCAGTCTATTTACCTTGTGTTTGCCACTTTCGAAGCTTCTGAATTGGCAAGTGCCGTCGTTGGCAGCGGGAAGCCTGTATCCAGCTCAAGTAGTTGGATCACGTATCCACTTTTGATTCTGTTTAGCTTTGTCGTCCTGGCATTAGCGGCCGCGACATTTGTTGCTCGCTATCTTAGTCGGCAAGCCAATCCTTCGTTCAATCCGGCCCAACTGCAGAGGTTCGTATTGAGATTGCGGGCTTGGTGGATGATGGTCTTGTTTATTGTTTTTGGACTAGTCATCAATCGACTCGGGATCATCGTCATATTTGCTTTGATATCTTTCTGGGCGTTTCGCGAATTCATTACGATGACGCCGACGCGGCGCGGTGATCATCGAGCATTATTTTGGAGTCTCGTCGTCTTTACGCCTCTTCAATACATTTTGATAGGCTTGGGCCAGACGAATTGGGAATGGAAGCCAGGGCGAACGGTCGATTTTTATGGCCTCTACAGTATTATGATTCCGGTATATGCATCGCTCTTTATTCCGGCTCGCATTGCAATGGCAGGCGACCATAAGCGGTTTCTGGAACGATCGGCCCAAATAACTCTGGGGTTGTTGATTTGCGTTTATTCGCTTTCTCATGCACCAGCCATTCTCGATTTAAGTTTGGCACAATCGAATGGAACCCTTTGGACCGGCAGCAATGCTGGACTACTTTTTTTCTTCGTGTTGATCTCGCAACTTTCCGATGTGCTTCAATGGAGTTGGGGACAAATCGCCGGTCGACATATTGTCGCGCCTGAAATCAGCAATTCAAGGACGTGGGAAGGGTGCATCGGGGGATCGCTGTCGGCAGGACTTTGCGGGGCTGTGTTATATTGGGTGACGCCATTCCAAATTTACGAGGCCGCGATTATCAGTATCGTCGTCGCCTTTTTAGGGTTTGCTGGCGGGATGACGATGTCGGCGATCAAACGCAATCGAGGAGTCCAAGACTATGGAACTTTAGTAATGGGGCATGCTGGCGTACTCGATCGAATCGATATGCTCTGCTTTTCGGCACCTATTTTTTATCACATCACGCGATTCTTTTTTTCAGTATAAGGAACCGGCCATTTTCTCGACTGCACTTCGTACTTTAAGCGATGGCGATCCGCTCCGCATTCGCGTTGAGCGTGTGCTGGTTGCGTTACCGATCGAAGTGCAGCAAGACTTTCTCGAAGATCCTAATTTTTGTATTACGCTTGAAGATTATGAACCGGGCAAGGGTTGGAAATTATGGATGGCATTGCCGGTTCCTACACCTGGTTCTGCGAGCCGTACAATTGTACTTCGACCGCGATTGGCAGATTGTCGCCTCGAATTCGGGTTGTACGTCATCGCGCACGAACTAGCGCATGCTTACCTTCGCAACGGTGGTTGGGGAGATATTATGGACCGAGAGATGGCTGCCGATGCATTGGCGGCAAGTTGGGGATTCGAAAAACCTCAGATATCCTAATGTAAAGTGAGGATAACGTGACCAACGTCAATGAACTGATTCACCCTTTGGCGGCGCATCATTTAACCATCCTTCGCGACGTGAACACGCCAGCGTCAACGTTTCGCGGTCAAGTGCAACGACTTTCGATGTTGCTAGCCGTCTATGCGACTACCGACTTGCCGCTTAGACCAAAGCAAGTTACTACACCATTGGTCGAACACGAAGGGAAGGCCGTCGCCGTTCGGGTTGCGATCGTTCCCATCCTTCGCGCAGGGCTCGCGATGGTGGAACCGGTGTTGCAGCTACTGCCAGAAGCTGAAGTACGCCACCTTGGGATGTATCGCGACGAAGCGACGGCTCAGCCTGTCGAGTACTATCGTAAACTTCCAGACGGCGACCCAGCCGATGTCGCGCTGATTCTCGACCCCATGCTGGCGACTGGGGGCTCCATTCGCATGGCCGTCGATGCTATGAAACGTTGGGGTGTAAAGGACATTCGAGTACTGAGTCTCATCGCAGCTCCAGAAGGAATCGCATTGCTCCATGCCGAAGCTCCAGAAGTTCAGTTGTTTGTAGCCTCTGTTGACACGCGGTTAAACGCTGATAAATTCATCGTTCCAGGCCTTGGCGACGCTGGCGATCGAATTTTCAACACGTCCCCCCACACTTAGGCCTTGTCGATCCTATTCTAGGCTGCTAAAAAACCTCGTCTCACGATTCCACGGTGAACCGTTTTCGACGGCAACGGTCTAATCTAGATTGTTGGCTATCCACCAGGATCGAATTGAGAGAGAGCGTAGCTCAGTCGGTAGAGCAAAGGACTTTTAATCCTTGGGTCGAGAGTTCGAGTCTCTCCGCTCTCATTGCATAAAACAGCGGCGTTTCATTGGGAATTGCCGCTTTTTTGTTGGGTTATGCCGGAACCAACCTTTCGGCTCGAACCTTGCAAACCAGCGATAGCCACTTTGTGCGACACTTGCTGTCGATGCCATTAGGCAAGTGAGCAACGCGCAGCCCTCGAAAATACTTGGGAGTTGAAATAATAACCCCATCTCCCACAGTGAATTAGGGATAGTAAGACGGGATATCTATGACTACACTACTAATCGCTGCAATCCTCCCCTAATTGGATTGTTAATGGTGTTCGCCGCCCCGCAAAACAGCTTCGGAAAGTTGGGCATGGGGATTTCCAATCCATCGCATTAGTACTTTTAGCTCGTCGATTTACTACTCACTACCCCTCCCGCAAGCCTCTGTCTTTCTTGTACTCGTCCGATTCGACCGCAACCTATTCGGCTTGCATATTTACTACCTGTCATCGTGATCCTTCTCACTCAGGAAAAAATTGAGCAATATGAAATTACTTGATCGCGTTTCTGGGCTGTTAACTCATTTTCAATCTCACAAAATAGCCGCCAAGAATCGAAAGCACGTGCAACGTCGTTCGCTGCTTGTCGAAGATCTTGAAGGACGTCGACTACTAGCCACCATCAATCTTGGATCGCTCCTTGCAGCGCAGGGAACGATTATCTATGGTGCAGATATCGGTGATGCGAGCGGTGTTTCGGTAAGCAATGCAGGTGACTTCAACGGTGACGGGTATGACGACGTTCTCATCGGTGCAGTACAGGCAGACGCGTCGGGGGACTTGAAGCCGAACGCGGGCGATAGCTACATCGTCTTCGGTGGTCCTTCGCTCAGTGCCACGATTAACCTATCAGGTTTGGATTCAGCGGGTGTTACGATTTGGGGAGCCGACTCGAATGACTTTAGTGGATCGACAGTAAGTGGTGCTGGCGATTTAAATGGCGACGGCTTTGATGATATCGTCATCGGAGCGTCGTTCGGGGATGGGGATGGAAATGCGCGGTCTTATTCAGGCGAAGCTTACGTGATTTTCGGTAGCGCAGCACCAGCCGCGACAATTAACTTGGCAAGCCTTGGAGCAAGCGGCGCGACGATCTATGGAGCCGAAGCTTTTGATCAAGCGGGTTTTTCGGTGAGTGGTGCTGGCGATGTCAACGGGGATGGATTTAACGATGTGATCATCGGAGCCATTCAAGCTAATGCGGCTGGAAACGCGAAGACGACGGCGGGCGACAGCTACATTGTTTTTGGAACGGGCGCTTGGCCAGCCACTATCGATTTGTCAACCCTCGGGTCGACTGGCGTCACGATTTACGGTGCTGAATCGGGCGATCAGAGCGGCTATTCGGTAAGCGGTATTGGCGATATCAACGGTGACGGTTTAGACGATTTGGCGATTGGAGCCATCGGTGGCGATGCAGTTGGGAATGCGAAGCTCTCGGCGGGAGATACGTTCGTAATCTTCGGAAGTTTGTCCTTGCCTACAACGATCGATTTAACGACGATCGGAACGCTGTCAGGGCTGGATGGCATCATGATTTTCGGCGCAAACGCGAACGACAACAGCGGTGTATCAGTTAGCAACGCAGGCGATTTGAACGGCGACGGATTCAACGACATGTTGATCGGCGCACCGGATGCCGACGCATCGGGAAATAGTCTCTTGAATGCCGGCGATAGCTACATAGTCTTCGGCGGGCCATCGCTTCCAGCCACGATTGATTTGTCGAGTCTTGGCTTGCTTGGAATTACGCTTTTTGGTGCTACCGCCGGTGATCAAAACGGATTTTCGGTCAGCGGTGCAGGCGACGTGAACGGAGACGGCTATGACGATCTAATCGTGAGTGCGCTCGACGCGGATGCGTTGGGAGATGCAAAACTTTCAGCCGGCGAAAGCTACGTCATTTTCGGAGGTCCTTCGCTGCCGTCGACTATCGATCTCGCAAGTCCACCGTCGTCGGCTATTACGATCTTCGGTGCCGAGGCCGGTGACAAGAGCGGTACGTCGGTGAGTCGGGCTGGCGACGTCAACGGCGACGGTTTCGATGACCTTATCATCGGTGCTTTCGGAGCTGCTGCGGCTGCGAACGCAAAAGCTGGAGCTGGAGAAAGCTATATTATCTTCGGCGGTAATGGATTTACGTCGTCGGCAACGCACCTTGGCGCTACGGGCGACGATTCGCTAACAGGAACGGCCGGGGCGGACATCATGGTTGGTGGTCGAGGCAATGACATTTTAGTTGGCTCGGGCGGTGCCGATGTGTTGATTGGTGGTCAAGGCAACGACATCTTGGCAATCAGTAGCACAAATTTCCGACGCATCGTCGGCGGCACAGGCAATGATACGCTGCGACTTGTTGGCAGTGGAATAACGTTAGATCTTGAGACGCTCGCCTACAATCGAATCTTTGGAATCGAAACGATCGATATTACAGGCAGCGGCAATAATACACTTATGCTTGGTCGCCGCGATGTACTTCGCATTTCCGATGAGACCAATACATTGACCGTTGAGGGGAACGCTGGGGATCGTTTGTCGACGATCGGTTGGACGTTTATCAGCAATGCTAGTGGTTTTAATACCTATACCCGCGGCAATGCAACGCTCATTGTTCGAGATACCATTACGGTACAGTACACGCTCGACTTGGCAAACTTGAATGCGGCTCGCGGTACTACAGTTTTCGGTGCAGAGCAGGGCATCGGCGGATTTCCGGGTGACCGCAGTGGATATTCGGTCAGCAATGCCGGTGACGTCAATGGTGACGGTTTCGATGATATGATCATCGGAGCGTACGAGGCAGATGCATCGGGAAATGGGCTGGATGCGGCTGGCGATAGCTACTTAATCTTTGGAAGTGCATCGCTTCCCTCATCGCTTGATTTGGCAAGCCTTGGTTCGGCAGGTGTTGTTATTTATGGTGCAACGGCTGGAGATTTTTCGGGATGGTCAGTGAGTACTGCTGGCGACATGAACGGCGACGGTTTCGATGACGTCTTCATCGGTGCAAAATATGCATCGGGTTTTGTCGGCAAGAGCTATGTTCTCTTCGGTCATTCGACGTTTGGGTCATCGATCAATCTAGCAAGCCCGACAGGGGTTACCGTCTCGACGCTCAGTGGCGTCGCGAGCAATGACTTTACAGGTTACTCGGTTAGTAGCGCTGGCGACTTGGACGGCGATGGATACTATGATCTCGCTATCGGAGCGCCAGGAGCGAATTCCACTACGGGGAAGGTCTATTTGGTTTACGGAAGTGCTATTCCAAGTTCTACCTTTAATCTGGGTAGCCTCGGTTCGGGCGGAACGACTATTTCGGGAGCGGCTGTTGGCGACAATGCAAGTGGCTCGGTGAGCAATGCCGGAGACGTCAACGGTGACGGGCTCGACGATTTAATTATTGGTGCGTACCAAGCGAACTCCAACACAGGGAAGAGCTATATCGTTTTTGGCAGTACAACGCGAGTCGCTTCCTTCAATCTTGCAACACTGGGTGCCGCAGGGGTAACGATCAACGGTATTGCGAGCCCCGACAATAGCGGACGTTCAGTCAGCGGCGGCGGGGACGTCAATGGAGACGGCTTTGACGATGTTGTTATCGGCGCGACGTTGGGCGATGCTTACAACAATCTCAAAGCGAACGCCGGTGAGAGCTACGTGATTTTCGGCAGCGCATTCCTTCCAGCAGTTATCAATTTAACTTCGCTCGGCTCTGCTGGTATGACGATCTTCGGTGCCAATGCTGGCGACTATAGCGGCAGTTCGGTAAGTATTGCGGGCGATGTGAACGGAGATGGCTATGATGATTTTATCATCGGAGCCATCAAGCCCGACGGCAGCGCTGGCGCAAGTTATCTCCTCTTTGGTGGAGCGGTATTGCCGACGATGATCGATCTTGCAACTTTGGGAACTCCCGGTATCGCCAACGGTATGACCGTATTTGGCGTCGATGCGAATGATCAAAGTGGCGTCTCGGTAAGCAACGCTGGCGACGTCAACGGCGATGGCTTTGATGACTTGTTGATCGGTGCAAACTATGCGAATTCAGTCGGTAACGCACGAACAAAAGCTGGTGAAACATATATCATCTTTGGTCGTGACTATCTAGATACGGTAACCCAGAAAGGTTCGGCTGCCTCGGAACTTATTGCAGGGACTCCAGCCGCGAACAATATTGTCGGTGGACGTGGAAGCGACACGATCGCAGGCAACGGCGGAGCCGACGTTATCAACGGTGGGCAAGGCGGTGATGTAATCTCCGTTAGCAGCCTCGACTTCCGTCGGATCTATGGTGGAACAGGAAACGATACGCTGCAGCTTGACGGTACTGGCTTAACGCTCGATCTGTCCACGGTTGCAAATCGTCGAATTCAAGGCATCGAAACGATCGACATCTCCGGCACCGGAGATAACACGCTTGTTTTTAACCAGCGTGAAGTTCTCAATCTTTCCGATTCGTCGAACACGCTGATTGTGCGTCGCGATGCAGGCGACGTCATAAACCGCGGCAGCGGCTGGACTCAAGTCGCGAACCAAACCATCGGTTCGGATATTTTCAATGTCTACACGCAAGGGGCTGCAACGCTCTTGGTGATGAATGTTACACCGATCGTGACGGTTACTTCAGGCGGCAAGATCTATGACAAACAAGTCTACGTCGCGACTGCATCGGTGACTAACAATAACTCACCGGCTCCAACTCTTTCATTTCAATTCTACAGCGACGCTGGTGGAACGACGATCGTCCCAACTCCGACCAACGCGGGCAGCTATTTTGTTCGTGCATTCACGGCGGCTAGTGAAGGAAACAATGCAGCCCAATCATCGATTGTTCCGTTCACGATTCAAAAGGCATTTATTTCTGTCGTCGCTTCGGCCAACACCAAGGTATACAACGCAAGCACGACTGCGACATTGTCTTTTGTATTTTCAGGCGTTTATGCTGGAGACACGGTTACGAGTACGACAAACGGGACATTCAATAACAAAAACGTCGGTACAGGAAAAGCAGTCACCGTTCCAACCATTACGATTAGTGGTGCAAGTGCCATTAACTACATTTTGACGACCCAGAATACGTCGACCACGGGCATTATCACTGCAAGAGCCTTGACACCGACGACGACCGGCGTTAACCGAGTTTACGACGGGACGACCAACGCAAACGTCACGATTGCACTGAGCCCAATTCAAGGCTCCGATGTGATCACAGGTTCAGCAACGGGAACATTCGCCAATAAGAACATCGGCAATGCGAAAAGCATTACGGTTGGAACGATAACGCTTGCCGGTATAGATGCAGGAAACTATACCGTTGGGACTGCCGCCAATACGACCGCTAACATCACAGCCAAAGCCTTGACGGCATCAGGTACGGCTGCCAACAAGATCTACGACGGCAATATCAATGCGGTAATCACGATCAGTCTTGGCGGAATCGTCGGTGGTGAAACCGTGACTGGTTTGGCCGCAGGTACGTTTGATACCAAGAATGTTGGCGTGGGCAAAGCCGTCACGATCGGTGCCGTTGCGCTCGGTGGCGTTGATGCTGGAAATTATACTGTCGGAGCGGCTGCTAATACGACGGCGAACATCACGGCTAAAGCCTTGGTTGGAACGATTATCGCTGACAACAAAGCCTTTGATGGAACGACGACAGCTAAGATTTTGCGGCGAACGATAACAGGCGTTGTTGCCGGAGACGTTGTTAGCTACATCAACGGAACGGCTACCTTCGATACCTCCGCTTTGGGCACGGGCAAACCGGTCAATGCGACCGGGTTGAGTCTCTCGGGGACAGACGCCGCGAACTACGCGGTAAACACTGCGGCTGCCACGACGGCTAATATCGTGCTGTATAAAGCATCGATCTACTACAAAGGCTCTGGATTTGAGTCTATTGGTGGCGTCGAAGGAGCACTCGATAATTATATTGGAAAGACGTTGATGCAATCGGGACCAAGCGCTCAATTGACAACACTTGCGAACGTCTCGAACTATTCCCTAGGGATTAACGGAATTGTCTTGGATATCGGAAAGGTAGTGAGCGGTACGCTTGCGGCATCTGATTTTATTTTCCGCAGCCCGACGACTGTGGTTTCTGACCCCGTCAATCCGAGTGCTTGGAATGCTGTTGTGCCGACGCCAGCGATTAGCGTTACTCCCGGAACGTCTTCTCGAATTCGACTTGATTGGGCCATCGACGCGATCAAAAATACTTGGCTTCAAGTGATTGTAAAGGCGAACGCCGCTACTGGTTTAGCCGCTCCGATTGTTTTCTATATTGGACATGCTGCGGGAGATGTCAACGGCGTCGTTGGCGCTTCAACGCCGTACCGAACGGGAACGCCCGATTTGTCGGCGGTCCAAAGTGGGGTTTCAAGCGCCCTAGTTTCGATCGAAGATGCACGCGATATCGACAAGAACCGTCGCGTCGGAACGACCGACCTCTCCTACGTTCAAGCTCGAGTAAATTCCACAGCTTTATTGAGAAACATCACTATACCAATTGCCGGATCGGCAAATGAAGGAGCACCATCGGCTCCACCGACTTCCGCACCAGGGATTTCCTTTGGCGGATCCGATGGCTCCAGCAGTCTTGTTCCAACAATAACGACCGCGCCAACGGTGCCTCTGTCAGTAAAGATTACCACGGTTTCTGCTCCATCCGCTTCAACGACACCATCGACTGCTCCAGGACTATTCGCTCAAGCCTTGACTTCGGGAGAGCTTACCAGTTCAAAAACAACGGCGATCGATCAAGTTTTTGTGACCTTAGGACGTCGAGCTCGCTCCGTTTTTGGGTAATCAATGGAAGCCCCCTGACTGCGTAAGTCCGCAGTTTATTTAGTCGTCTAACCTCAAATGGTAAGCGAAAACTACGCGTCGAAAAATTTCAAAAGATTCTTAACGCCAAGCGGCTTCGGGCTCGCGAAATTTTCTCCCGCGTCGAAACCGGCAGCCGCCCCAGCCGCTACCGCCAGCCCGCGAACTCGATCAAAAACATACGCTTTAGCGGCCGAAAACTGCGATCGATAACAAGCGATCGATTCAATCTTCTTGTCGAGCGATTTGCTGATGTCGACTGTAAATTGTGATTCGTATCCTGCGGAAGGTGCTGGCTCAAACGATAACCGAAAGTACAACTGCCGAGCAATCGTATGCGTTGGCAAGCCATCAAAGTGTTCGTCCCACTTTGTTAGCCTCGAATAGAATACGGCAGCATCGGTTATTTGCATCGCTTGATAATGATCAGGCGAAGCCATCGGCGTCTTGTTGCCAAAACCGATGACGGTGCTCGGTCGCCAAAAGCGAAACTCTTTGGCTAAGGCGACGCGTTCGTCGAAACCGTCCATCAAACGCCGATTCGGCAAGTTCAACAATCGACGATAGTGGACGCCCAGAACCATGGCCGCCGCCTCGGCTTCCTTCCAACGATGCACGGGCGATTCCGACAGAGGAGTCGGTTCACCATCGGTCAGATCGACGATGCCGACTCGATAACCTTGCTCGACCAGACTATGGATCGTTCCTCCGCATGCGATCTCGACGTCGTCCGGGTGGGCACCAACAAAGATCACGTCGAGCCGTGCTCTCGTCGGATCGTTTGAATCTACGAGCTCGGCGGGAATCGATTTCGGAATTTCAGCGTTGGCCGGATCGATAAAAAGCATTGGATGTAAGCCTAAAAGCTTGCCTCGAATGTCGATAGTTTAGTTAGCCGTACGGCGCGAACCGTCCGGTGGAAACGAATAAAACATTGAACACTTACCGGGCGGCTTGTTGATTTAATCGTTTAACAGTTAGCCGAAGGCGTACTCGTGGCCTATCACGTACGCCTACGGCTGACGGTTAAACGAAATCCTTGCGGCTGGCGATTAAATCAACAAGCCACCAAGAGTTTCGAATTGTTATGAGATTCATCGAAAGCCATGGCGACTTCCTCTACGGCTTTTCCCTAACCTTGCGGTATACGGGCAATCGCCGACGGATCCAGTTTTTATCATACCACGCCTGAACCTTGAACCCTGCTTGACGCAAAATAAGTTGTCGATCCGGGCCGATTTTAGTGCCGAATATGTTTTCCGAATTCCGCGATCCAGTAGAATGACCCGAGTCCTCAAACTAGCGACAAGTGTAAAAACCTATCAATCCAGTTCCCCTCCGTTTCATGGACAGGAAGATTTCGATGCGTCAAGTAAAGCCACGTAAGTTGAATTGCCTTTTAGTTTTGATGAATAGCTTGGTGCTCTTGGTGCCACTGGCGCTCGGGGAGACTGCACCGAACTCGCTTACTCGCTCAGAGGTATTAAGCGATTGGAAATTGCTTTTTGACGGAACGTCGATGGATCAATGGCGTAACTATCAGAAAGAAGGCATTTCCGAAGGATGGAAGGTCGCAGATGGCGCTCTCGTTCGCGATGGAATAAATGCTGGCGATCTAGTTACCAAAAAGAAGTTCAAGTATTTCGAACTTTCATTGGAATACAACATATCGGAAGGTGGCAACAGCGGTCTGCTTTTTCATGTGACCGAGGACAATCCTAAAGCATGGAATAGTGGTCCAGAAGTTCAGATCCAAGACAACATCGCAGGGCACGACAAGCAATTGGCAGGCTGGCTTTACCAGTTGTACCAACCTGCTCCGCCGAGTTGGACCAAAGATCAAGAAGCGGGCGTTCTCGACGCGACGCGACCCGCCGGGCAATGGAATCAAATATTTCTTCGCATCGCTCCCAATCAATGTGAAGTCTCGATGAATGGCCAGCTCTATTATCGATTTAACCTCGGCGACAAAAAATGGAAAGCGTTGGTTGCGGAAAGCAAGTTCGCTAAGTTTCCGGGCTTTGGTGCGGCTGGTGAAGGACACATTTGCCTACAAGATCACGGCAATCTCGTCTCGTTTCGCAGCGTTAAGGTTCGCGAACTAGCGGACGACGGAACGGTAAAGCAGCCGATCGATGGAGTGCTTAACTTGAAAAGCGGGTTGGCATTTCCAAAACTCAAATGGGATGGTTGGGAAGGAATTGACGAAGATGGCAATGTCAACAAGCCGTTGCGAATTTTAGAGTTGACATACGCTCAAGGCGATGGAAATCGGCTTTTTGCAGCCGATCAACAAGGCATGATTTTTACTTTCGAGAATCGCCCCGACGTCGAGCAATCAAAACTTTTCCTTGATCTCAGAAGCAAAGTAAGTCGATGGTTTGATCAAGGAGCGGACGAGCAAGGGTTGCTTGGATTAGCCATGCATCCAAAATTCAAAGTGAATGGCGAATTCTTCGTCTGCTATACACAGCGCGACAATGACCACTCCATTGTGTCTCGTTTCCGTGTTTCGAAAGACAATCCAAACGTTGCTGACCCAAATTCCGAAGAAGTCTTGCTGGACCTTCCACAACCTTTCAAGAATCACAATGGTGGTTCGATCGAATTTGGTCCCGATGGATATTTGTACGTCGCGTTTGGCGATGGTGGACTGCGAAACGATCCCCATGAGAATGGTCAAAATCGTTCGCAGCTTCTTGGATCGATTCTCCGACTGGACATCAATACAAAGGCCAACGGCTTGAACTACGGAATTCCAGCGGATAATCCGTTTGTCGCTATGAAAAACATGCGCCCGGAGATCTTTGCTTACGGGTTGCGCAATCCTTGGCGCATCGCCTTCGATAGGAAAACGGGACGATTGTGGTGTGGGGATGTTGGTCAGGAGCTATGGGAAGAGATCGATGTGATTACCAAAGGCGGTAACTACGGATGGAGCAATCGCGAGGGTTACCATGCCTTTGGTAATCGTCCCTCCGTGGTTGGAGTGAGCACTCCAATCGACCCGATTTGGGAGTATGATCACAGTGTCGGAAAGTCGATCACCGGCGGTCGAGTTTATAATCCTAGCCGAATCCCGCAGCTTACCGGCAAATATATCTACGCCGATTATGTTCGCGGAAGTGTCTGGGCGCTTACCTATGACCCTTCGACTGGAAAGTCTGTTCGAAACGAACAAGTGATTGAAAGCGGTATTCCGGTACTTGCCTTCGGTGAAGATCAGAACGGTGAGATTTTCTATTCGATCAGCAGTCCACGCGGCGATTGTATTTTCCGCTTTGAAGCGAACTAGTACTTCGTTCGTCGTCCCGCCTTTAGGCGGCTAGTAGACTTCAAATAATTTCGTCACCCTCATTTAATAACCCGACGCGTAACGGCGAGTTGATTTAATCCTTGCTACTGGCCATTAGATCAACAAGCCGGTAAGCGAGGAATAAGCGATCTGCTCGCAGGTCGTGCTGTTCATTGACAGCACGAAGAACCGGTGGCTTGCGCCATTCCGCTCACATATCCATCGAACGCTACTTATCCAACGCCTATGACTTTTGATCAATCGCTAGCCTATAAGAACGGCAATTGGGCACCGCTCTCAGAAATTTCGTGGAGTGTGACCGACCTCGGAACGACCCATGGAGCGATGCTCGTCGAACGGCTTAGAACGATCGGCGGGCGATTGCACGACGTCGCCGAGCACTTGACGCGATTGGCTGATGGCGCAGAGCAACTCGGGATTTCTTGGCCACCCAACGGCGAATCGCTGAGTCAACTTTGCGATGAGCTCGTCGATCGCAACCAGGCCTTGCTTGAACAAGAGAGCGACCTTGGGATAGTTCTGTTGTTGTCGCCTGGCGATCCTGGGGTTGATCGAGCACTAACATCAACATCAACACTGATGGGACACGTTGTTCCGTTGCCGTTTGTCCAACTAGCTCACTGGTACGAACACGGAGCTAACTTGCATTTTGCATCAACTCGCAATGTTCCTGCCGAATGTTGGTCACCATCGATTAAGACTCGAAGCCGATTACAATACTTCCTTGCCGATCGCAATCTTGGACGGAATGGCTCGACGATTGCGGGCCAAGCAGCTTCTCAAGGTACACAAGGCAATCGTTTGCCGGGCAGCATTGCGGTTTTGCTGAGCACACGCAACTTTGTGACGGAAACTTCGATTTCGAACCTCCTATTGATCGATAAGAATCGTGTCATGCGAAGTCCGCCGCTCGAAGATATCTTGCATGGTGTCTCGTTAAAGACAGTTTGCGAAATCGCATCGTCGATGAACTTACCTGTGGAGTTTTCCGATATCCAACCCGACGATTTTTACACCGCCTCTGAAGTTTTGATGACCGGCACGACCGGCTGCCTCTGGTCGGCCGTGACGATCGAAGGACACCCCATAGGCAACGGTCAGCCTGGTCCTATTTGCACGCAACTTCAAGAAGCCTGGCAAAAGCGAGTGGGTTTTGACTTTACCGTACAGGCGTTTCAGCGTTTCACTTAGGAAAATGTCAAAAATAACTTCCGCAAATTTGGGTGGCACGCTCTGAGTCTTCGAAGGGCGCGGTCGCGTTAATCACGCCCTTCGAAGACTCAGGGACGTGCCACCCGATTTAGAAAAAACCGAAGTTGTTTTTGACCTGTTCCTCAATTCAATCATTTTATGTCGACTATGAAATCAATCGCTCAACGGTGGCACGATGTAGACCAGTGTACGGCGATTGCCGCTGAGAAATCGGGGCGATTGCGTAAAGACATCACCATTGTCGGAGTCACCAAGTACGTCGATGTCGATCCAACTCGGATGCTCTTCCAGGCTGGTTGTCACGATTTGGGCGAGAGCCGCCCGCAGTCGCTTTGGACGAAATCCGACCAACTCTCCGATTTGCCAATCCGCTGGCATTTGATTGGTCATTTGCAACGCAACAAATCGCGGCGAACGATCCCAATCGTACAATGTGTCCATTCCGTCGATTCGTTGCGATTAGCACAACAAATTAGCGGCGATGCAAGAGAACTCGGTATTGAAGTCTCGATTCTATTGGAGGTAAATGTTTCAGGTGATTCCAATAAAACAGGGATGCTCCCATCGGAACTCGTACGGACAGCTACCGCGATTGTCGAGCTGCCGAATTTAAAGATGCTTGGTTTGATGGGGATGGCAGGGCTCGGTAATCAAGAACCAAGGCACGATTTTGCAGCCATTCGCCAGTTGCGAGATCAGCTACAATTGGAACTCGGCTCGGAGGTCGAGCTTCGAGAGCTTTCTATGGGAATGAGTGGAGACTTCGAGGTGGCCATCCAGGAGGGGGCAACTATGGTAAGAGTTGGGTCGATACTCTTTGACGACAATGCGGATTCAGATACGTGAAGAGTGAAAGTTGTTAATTTGATGCGAATACTCGTTACGGCATTTGAACCCTATGACGTTTGGGACAAGAATTCGAGTTGGGATGCGCTGGTTGCATACGTGAGTCATCAAGGTGCGAACGCGAACGTTTTGACGCGAAGGTATCCAGTTGACCTTACGAAGCTTCAATCGCGATTGGATTTGGATCTAGCTCAAGGCGTCGATGCCGTTTTACATCTCGGGCAAGCCCCAGGCATCTCTGGCATTCAACTCGAGTCGATCGCCTTGAATATTGCTGGGGTTGGCATGAACTCCAACAACGAATTTGGCGAACTCGTTCATGATGCTCCGGTCGCGTATCGAACGCGATATCCTGTCGGCAAGTGGGCGCAAGAACTCAAATCAGCGGGAATATCTTCGCAAGTCTCGTATCATGCTGGCACTTACCTTTGCAACGCCGCGATGTATCTATCGCACCATTGGTTTGCTCGGCGGCACGAGCAGCCGTTGGTTGGCTTTCTGCATTTGCCGTTAACGCCCGAACAAACAGTCGGCGAGTATGCCGGACTGCCCAGTATGTCGACGACGGTGACTTCACAAGCTTTAAAGTGGATCATCGATCGCATTTTTCAACTTAATAGTAGCAATGCAACACAATTCGCCTAAAAGCGCCTAGAAAATCTCGGTCATGCCCGCTAGCCTAAGTGGAGCAAGCAGCAATAATCTAGATTGCTGGTTCATCGCCTTTGCCTTTTGCCGATAGAGCTTCCGAAACTGTGAAATTCGACGACTTAGCTGAAAAATGCGGAGAATGGCTGCGAGGAAGCGGCCCCGAGTCGGATATTGTTATCAGTAGCCGCATTCGATTAGCCCGCAATCTGGCAGAGTTTCCGTTCATTCGAAAATGCTCGCCGACCGAACGCAAGGCGATCGTAAAAGAAGTCCGCGCCCACTTGGACGCTGCCAAGTTGTCGGACTCGGTCGATTTTGTGAGCGTAGATCGGTTGAGCGATCTTGATAGACAATTCTTGATGGAGCGGCAGATCATCAGTCGAGAGCTGAGCGAGAACGATGGAGCGCGAGGCGTTATCCTTGATTTGAGCGAACGCTTTAGCGTCATGATCAACGAAGAAGACCATCTGAGAATTCAAGTCATGCAGAGTGGCCTGGATTTGGATGTTGCTTGGGGTCGCATCAATGCGCTTGACGATAAATTGGAATCCCATCTTATCTATGCGTTTCACGAACGGATGGGGTATCTGACAGCTTGTCCAACCAATGTGGGCACCGGACTTCGTGTCAGCGTGATGGTGCATCTGCCAGCTTTGGTGATCACCAAACAGATCGAAAAAGTTTTTCGGTCACTGCATAAGGTCAACATAGCTGTTCGAGGGCTCTTTGGCGAAGGCTCGCAATTCAGCGGCGATTTCTATCAGATCAGCAATCAGATCACCCTGGGAAAAACCGAAGGCCAATTGATCCAACAGGTTACCGAGATTGTCCCCAAGCTTATCGAATATGAACGCAAGGCTCGCGATTTCTTGGTTCACGAAAGCGAACAAGAATTGCAAGATGACGTTAGCCGCGCGCTCGGAATCCTTTGTACGGCTAAAAAGATCAGCAGCGAAGAAACCATGCATTACTTGTCCAAGGTCCGCATGGGAGTCAACCTTGGATTGATCGAAGACATCAAGATTCCGACCGTCAATAAGCTGTTTATTCACACCCAACCGGCTCATCTCCAGAAGATTCGCGGACACAAGCTCAGCACATCCGACCGGAACATCGAACGCGCCAACTATTTGCAACAGCATTTGATCCAGCGCAACAAAGATGCGTCGCAGAATTAAGACGTTCCATACCGCGTCACTTTTTCGCACGCTTCTTCTTTTCATTTTGAGGCTTTGGTTCAATGAGCCCTCGCAAATGGTCGTATTCGGGATTCACGCACTTATCGCCCCATTCGTAGAGTACCTGAATAAGTCCGTGATCACTTTCGGTCTGTTGTCCCTGGTCTCCGGTCTCGGCAATCCAATCGGACAGCAGCTTGCGATGTCGCTCTAAGGCGGTTGCATATTTTGGATCCAAAGCAAGATTGTGAATCTCGTGAGGATCGTTTTTGAGGTCGTAGAGCTCTTCAGCGGCTTTTTGAGGACCGAAGAATACAAGTTGCGCTTCGTTCATCTCGCTTTTAGCCATCATCTCGCGAAGCTTAACGGAAACCTCGGCGTTGTCTTTGTAGTTCGGTTGCATAAAAGGTCGGTCGAGTAGGTAATTGCGATGGTACTTGAATCGCTCGGTTACGATCGCACGAATCCGCTCGATGGTATAGTCACAGCGATCGCGAGCCGCGACGACGAACGGCCGCGGTTGATAATTTGTTGCAAAAACATTGCGTCCTTCCATGTGCTTCGGTATCGGCAAGCCAGAAACAGCCAGCGAAGTCGGTGCAATGTCGATGCTCGATACCAGATCGTGGCGAACAAGGCCCTTTGGAATGCCCGGCCCTGAAATAATCAGCGGCATGTGTATACTGCCTTCGTACAAAAATTGCTTGTGTCGATGCATGAAATAGCCATGGTCGGAAAAGAGCATAATGACGGTGTTGTCATAGAGACCGTCTCGCTTCAATGCCGCGACGACTTCGCCAACCTGCCGATCGGTTTCGACGAGGCAATCATAATGATGCGCAATCTCGTCACGAACTTCGGGGATGTCCGGATAATAGGGCGGCACCGGGACTTTGGCTCGATCGGTCTGATGGGTTGCACCCAAACGTAGACGACCGCCGAGCTTTCCGCCGGCCAATTGCACTTGTCCAAAGAAGCGTTGGCCTTGGGCTCGATCGTTCCAACAATCGCCGGCCACTAACTTCGCAGGGCCCCAGCCGCCGCCTACCGGACAAAAGTCATAAAAGTCTTCATGCTTGAATACAAAATTGAAATCGTCCTTGCCGCGTCCTTCGTTGAATGTGTAGACACCCTGCTTTCGAAAATACTCAGGCAATGGCGTTACACCAGCGGGCAAGTAAATCATCCCAACGCCATCGTGTTTTGTCCCCTTGGCATTGTTGCGCGAGCTTCGATGATTGTGCGCGCCGTGGGTTGTTTGCATTGCTCCTAACATCGTCGCCGAACGCATCGCCGAGCAAACACCGGCTGACGTGTAGAAACGCGTGAACCGAGTGCCGCTGGTTGCTAGCGCGTCGATGTTCGGAGTCTCGATGAGCGTCTCGCCATAACATCCAAACCAACCCGACACATCTTCTAAATAAATCCACAGTACATTCGGCGGGTTTACCTGCTGCGCGAAAACCGGGGATGTAAATAGCCAGATACCCAACAAAGCAAACATCGGCTTGAGCATCGGTGAATTCTTTCTGTTTTAAAATGTGGTCCGTTACAAGCGAAATCTGTTTAAGTTACTCTAAAGTCTACTCGAAGCAGCCAACAAGCGGCTGAACGAAGGTAAGGAGTAGGTCAAAAATCGCTTCGGTTAATGAACTGCAAGCCGCATTATCAACGTCACGGACGTTGGCAAATCTATCGTAGCGGAACGTCGCGAGCCGTCCGGTTTTTCTAAGTTTTCTCGCGATTCACCGGATGGCTCGCGCCATACCGCTACAGAATTAAGTGATTCAAATATGCGACAAACGAAGAGGTTGTTTTTGAACTTGTCATTAGCGGATGCGGTTCCAAGAAATGGCTAACGGGGCGGTGGCGATTGGGGCGACGGCCAATGCAGCAAAGGCAACGATCATGGGATAGGCTACCCAAAGAAGCTCTGTCGGTCTAAGCACGACTGCTAAAAATGCGAGCAAGAGAGCACCAATTCCGGAAATGATCATCCACTTGGCTGGTATCAGAGCGCGACGACCAGCGGTCCAAAAAGCCCAAAGAATTACAGCTATGATTGAAACGGATACGAAGGCGATCAAAATGCTCGTAACTTGCTGCTTGAGTTCGGATTCGGGAATACGTGCATTCAGACTCGCAACGATCGAGCAAAGGATTGGTAAACCGATGCATATTGCGAACACCAATTTGGGGCGTCCGGTCAGCGCCAAGCCTGCGACCGTTGTCATCGTGATCCATGGTCCTAACAACGTAAGCGGTAGAAACCAGTATCCCACATCGGCCGGAATAATTGGATAGGACAATTCGTGCTGTGACGCAGCCAAAAGCAAGAAAGCAACCAACACAGAGCCCCACATGCTCCAGGCTATCAAGAGACTCTTCCCGGCAGTCCTCAAGATGGCCATTGCAAAGTCGAAAGTCGTGATCGGTCGTGTTGCTGGGAAATGCCCCATGACAAATCCACCAGAAAGTAACTGAGAAGATTTCGAAGTGCTTGCATCGGCAGTAAGCGTCAATGTATCGAGGTTCAAGCAACCCATAAAGAAACCGGCAACGGCTCCGAAAATCGATAGTAACCCTCCTAGGACCAATATCCCATGGAGCCACGCTTCAAAATCGCCAATGCTTTCAGGTGCAAACCAAAGATGCAGGAGCCCAACGATACATACCATAGAAAAGATAAGACACATCATCGCCGGCAGACTTGCCCCTTTCTGCTGCCATTCATACCAATGTTGAGCTTCATGTACAGAACGAAAAGATCTTGGCTTGCTATCGAAGATCGAATAGGCTGCCTCAAACCACTGCACGAGACGAGGCCCGATACCAAACGATCCTAATCGCTCGCCGCATCGGTTGCGCGCGACGCTAAACACGGCGACGCAATACGAAATGCCGATCAAGCTGAAAAGCGTGGCCGTCTCAAGGGGTGTTACATTCGTCCAATAGTGGCGAGGTAACGTAAACCAACCGCCACATCGGGATTGAAGCCAACCCGTCAGCACGATACTCGCAGCAGCTATCCCCACGACGCTCCAGAGAGTCTTGTCGGTAAGCCACCAAATCGCGCGGATGGTTGCCGTGCATGCGACGGCAAAGAGCGCCGGCCCCCAAATCGGCCAGCCAACGTCAAAACAAGTATTCATTAGCCAGGTAATCGCGACACAGCCTAACCAAACCATCGCGCATTCCGTCCATAGATGCCAAGCCACTAACGATGCGGTAGAAACCGGAGCGGTATAGAGTCGCGATAAGGGACCTCGAACACTGGCGATACCGATTGCCCAAATAATGTAGCTGTATTGTGCCATGGTAAAATGCACCATAACCATAGAAGGATCATTCACGTCAACTTTCGCAAGCGATCTCAGCATTGCGTAAATGAGAACGGGCATCGATATGGCTAAGACAAAATACCCCGGAACCGTCCAACGACCTCGAACGATAAACTCCCAGGCTAGAGCTTGAGGAACACTTCGCATACAACGCCTCCTTCGACGAGAAAGTACGTGACGATTACGGTTTGACTCGGGAAATAAAGATCTCATCTAACGTCAGAGCCGAATCATCGACGACGGATGCTCCAAGCGCTTCAGCGGCTCGACGAAGCTGTTCGGCTTCACCGTTGCAGACATACGTCCACTCGGCTCCGGCACCATTGCAAGAAAGGGCTCCAACCAGTCCTGGCGGCTGTGTCATCGCTTGGCTGAATCGCAGCGTCATCTTCCGATGCGACTCTTTTATCTCTTCCATACTAGCCGTTAGAAGGATGCGTCCGTGATGAATAATGGCGACCCGATCGGCGACTCGCTCGACTTCGTCGAGTAGATGCGAAGAAAAAAGTACAGTGCGTCCTTCGTCTGCAATAGTTCGGATGATAGCTCCGAGAATGTCTCGGCGAACGACTGGATCTAATCCGGATGATGGCTCGTCTAACACCAGCAATTCCGGACGGTGGGCCAGCGCGATCAACAAGCCTGCCCGTGCTCGCTGACCTCGAGAAAGATTCTTAATCCTCGCTTTCGGATCGAGGTCAAAAGCATCCCGCAATTCTTCGGCATATCCGTCGTCCCACTGTGGATAAAACGCTTGTGTGTAGCTCATCAATTCTTGAACGCGCATCCAGTTTGGTAAGTCTCGTTCCTCGGAGAGGTATCCAATGCGTCCGAGAACGCCGACGGGCTGCTCGACGGGATTGAGCCCGAAGACCTTGACCGATCCTGATTGTGCTTTAAGCATTCCAAGAATGTGCCGAATCAATGTCGTCTTGCCTGCGCCGTTGCCACCGATGAGTCCAAAAACGCCGCTTCGCGGGACAACGAGCGATAGTTCATCGAGCGCCATCTTGATTCCAAACTGACGCGTCAAGCGTTGGATTTCAACGATCGGTGGGGCAGCCGAGGGAAAAGAATCAGCCATCGTTCGACTCCTTAAGGCGAGAAGGTTTTAATAGCGTAAAGCGTTGATGTACAAGTTTAATGACGTCGTCGATGGAAACATCCATGTGCCTCGCGTCGGCCAAAAGCGGATCAATTCGCTCGATGAGAATCTTAGTTCTTTCACGCTTCGCCAGCGGAGAACCTTGGTCCGTTACATACGTCCCGGCCGTTCGACGCTTCTCGACAATCCCAGCCATTTCCAATTCGCGATAGGCACGAGCGATCGTGTTCGGATTGACAATCAGCGTTTCGGCCAAAGTGCGAATCGGCGGCAATTCTGCACCGGCAGCCAGCCGTCCGGCGGCCACCAAATACTTGATCTGGTTGACCACCTGGAGGTAAATCGGGACACCGTCATTGGTTGAAATATGGATCTGCACGAGCAAAGCCTCCCTTGCGAATTGTTGTATTAATGTATTAATACACAAGTTGCCCTGGGCGGTCAATAGTAAGTCTCGAAGAATCCTGTATATTGATAGAAAGTGATTTGCAACGACCCGCCTTTTATTCAGTCAATCCTGCCATACGATTGCCGCGCTATGAATTCTAGATCGATTCGAATTGGTGTTTGCCTTTCTGTTTTCTTCTCACTTAGAGTCGCGTTGATCGCCGCCGAGAAGCCCAATGTGGTCTTGTTCCTTGTCGACGATATGGGGTGGATGGATTGCGGCGTATATGGTTCTAAGTATTACCAGACGCCGAATATCGATCGCTTCGCCCAGCGCGCGATGCGATTCACCAACGCTTACGCCAATCCACTCTGCTCGCCAACGCGTGCCAGCATTCTCACCGGCCAGTACTCGTCGCGGCACGGTATCTTAACAGCCAGTGGTCATCAGCCGCCTCAGCCTGCTGGCCATAATTTTCTTCCTGATTCCGCTTCTCCGAATCGCCCGATGATCAGTCCTGAAAGCAAGAATTATCTCGAGCTCTCGGCGTATACCCTATCCGAAGCCTTACATGACAATGGCTACCGAACAGCCCATCTCGGCAAGTGGCATCTGGGATTGACCGATGAATATCGGCCCGACAAGCATGGTTTCGAAACGACGTTTCATTGTGCGCCAGATCCTGGCCCGCCCGGCAACTATTTTTCACCTTATGGTGTTACGCCGGTAGGCAAGCCGAGTGCGAAAACCAAAATTGGAAATATTACTGATGGACCAGATGGCGAGTACATCGTTGACCGACTGGCCGACGAAGCTCTCAAGTTTATCGAGGCGAGCAAGGGGCAGCCCTTCTTTCTCAATCTCTGGTGCTATGGAGTCCATGGACCGTGGGGGCATCGGCCAGCTTACACAGCTGAGTTCGCCAAGAAGTCAGACCCGACGGGGCTCCAGGGGAATCCGATCATGGCGTCGATGCTGCAGAGCGTTGACGAATGCTTCGGCCGGATACTCGACGAATTGGATAGACAGCGAGTGACCGACAACACGATCATCCTCTTCTATTCAGATAACGGCGGAAACACTCACAGCAACGTACCAGGAACGTCAAAAACCGAAGCGGCCGAGTCGAGTCGCAGCGACGCAATGACCGAATGGCGTCGCTTGGCAGGCGATCGCCCACCAACCAACAATGCTCCGCTTCGCGACGGAAAAGGAACGCTGTACGAAGGTGGCACACGCGTTCCGATGATGTGGAGTTGGAATGGAAGAATTGCGCCTAACACGACTAACGAAACCATTGCCGCACATATCGATATCTATCCAACCTTGTTAGAGTTGCTGGGTATCTCGAAAAAGCCGAATCAGATCATCGATGGAGTGAGCCTTGTTCCGGTCCTTGAAGGTCGCGGGCAACTTGACCGAAAAGCCTTCTTCAATTTTTTCCCATTTCGACCCAATGACGGAGGCGTGACCGTTCGCAGCGGCGACTATAAACTCATTCGATGGTTCGGTAACGGCGTTCCACGTGAGCTTTACAATTTGAAAGCGGACATAGGTGAATCGAAAAACTTAGCCGATGCCATGCCCGAAAAAGTTTTAGAGCTTGATCGGTTGATCGATGGCTATTTGAAAGACACGCAGGCACTTGTTCCGCAGCCCAATCCAAACTACAAAGCCTCTAATCGAGCGACACCGAGCGCAACGTCGAATGGTGACATCGATGTCACTCGTGGATTGGTTCCCAAGCAGTGCATCGTCACGCCAGTTGAAGGAGCCATTCGGGTCGACGCCGACGGACGTCAGCCATTTCTTGGAACGGTGCAAGTCAAACATAAGGGAGCAATGACGTTGCTAATGAAGGCTCGAAGTGCGAACGGTGGGCCTGGCAAAATTCAATGGCGGACCGCCGATCAAGAAACTTTTCCTGATACTGGGCAAGTCGTCGATTTTCCTTGGCCTGCCACCAGCGAATGGCAGGAAGTAAAAGTATCCATTCCAATTCAAGGTACTTCTGGCACGATTCGACTCTATTTGCCAGGCGCATCGAGCTCCGTTGAGATACAGTCGATTCAGTTTGTTGCCGACGGTTCGGCAAAGCCAATCCACGTTTGGAATTTTTCAAAATAAAGGGTTCGATCGATGCGCAATAATTTTTTTATTGTCTTCTTGCTTGGCTTGGCATTGACTTGCTCGACTGTCGCAGCCGAAGATTGGCCGGCCTTTCGAGGTCCTCGCGGAAACGGCGTTTCGAGTGAACAGAAACTGCCGACTCACTGGAGCGGAAGCGAGAACATTCGTTGGAAGACTCCGTTGCCAGAAGCGGGCAACGGCAGCCCGATTGTCGTCGGCCAACAAGTGTTCGTAACTTGCCCAGAAGACAATGGTAGCAAGCGGCATCTGATTTGCTTCGATCGTCAAACTGGCAAGCAACAATGGATGCGAACCGTCGAGTTTGAATCGGACTGGCCAACGCATAAGACCAACCCGCACTCTGCATCGACACCGGCCTGCGATGGTAAGTTCGTGGTGGTGTGGCATGCGTCGGCTGGGTTGTATTGCTACAATCTTTCCGGCGAATTGCAGTGGTCTCGTAAGCTGGGTGAATTCAGGCACATGTGGGGTGATGGTTCGTCGCCAGTGATATATGGCGATCGCATTATTTTGAACGGCGGACCCGGCAAAGACAACTTTGTAATGGGCCTTGATCTAGCCAGCGGCAATACGCTTTGGAAAACGGACGAGCCGACGACTGGCGATGGCGAACGCAATGAGAACAACAAGTATGTGGGATCATGGGCCACACCCGTGCTGACTCAAATCGATGGGAAGGATCAATTTATCTGCAACATGTCGACGCGAGTCAACAGTTACGATCCTGAGACCGGTGCTATCCTTTGGACTTGTGATGGTTTTCGTGGTCCGAAGGGAGATTTAGCTTACTCGTCAGCGATCGTTGCTGGCGATTTCTGTGTTGCCTTAAGTGGCTTCAACGGTCCCTCGATCGGATTCAAACTAGGTGGCTCCGGCAACATTACGCAAAGCAATCGTGTTTGGCGAAACGAAGCCAATCCGCAAAGTATCGGTACGGGAGTTTACGTCGACCAGCATGTCTACGTTCCAAACGCTGGCCCTGGTACCATCGTTTGTATCGAACCAGCAACCGGAAAGACAGTCTGGACCGATCGTGCTGGCGGTGGTAATTATTGGGGATCGATGGTCGCGGCAGGCGGCAATCTGTACGTCACCAATCAAGAGGGTAGCACGATTGTCTTCAAACCGAACCCTGAACGATTCGAGCTTGTCGCAACCAACGAACTGAGCGAACCAAGCAATTCCACGCCCGCAATTTCCGACGGCCAAATTTTTATCCGAACACACAAACACCTGTACTGCGTCGGAGGTTAGCGTTGGATCGAATGGAAATCGCATCCCCTCAGGCAACCCGGCTACTTGAATGACTTGCGGGCCGTCCCACGTCTTGCCTTCGTCGGTAGAAAACCGGACTGCGATTTTGTCGAAGCTCGTTAAATCGTTCTCCGGGAAATGTTGGTGAGCGGTTGGTGCGCGAGTCATCAAGGAATTATTTGTATAGCGTTTTCAATAGGCATGGCATGACGATTACTCGCGGTCCGTCGAACTTTGTTTCGATACTTATGATACTTGCCGCGATGACGGCTGAGTTCCATTTCGAAATCCTAACGGTTTCAGCTGCCGAGCGATTGAACGTGCTTATGATCGCCGTCGATGATCTTGGCAACGTGCTCAATTCAGAGCGGAAATCGACCTGCAAGACGCCTCATCTCGACGCCTTCGCGTTCAGCAGCGTTCGTTTCGATCGAGCATATTGTCAACTACCGCTTTGCAATCCGACGCGCGCGTCTTTGTTGACGGGGTTACGACCTGATACGATCGGCGTCTACGACCTCGATCGGCATTTTCGAGACCAAGTGCCGGACGCCGTAACGCTACCACAGTTCTTTCGACAGCAAGGATGGTTCTCGGCGCGCGTCGGCAAGCTTTATCATTATGACGTACCAGCCGGTATCGGTACCAATGGGCTCGATGATGCTCCTTCTTGGGACTATGTAGTTAACCCGAAGGGACGCGACGTTGCGGAGGAAGCGATCATCGTCAATCCAACGCCTGAAAAGAAAGTCAGCGCGGCGCTTAGCTGGCTCGCTGCCGAAGGTACGGACGAAGAGCAAACCGACGGTCAGATTGCTTCCGAAGCAATCGAGATACTTGAAAAGCAGATTGCAGGTCGCGATAAGAAGCCATTTTTTTTGGGCGTCGGCTTCTTCCGGCCACATACTCCTTTCGTTGCACCGAAAAAGTACTTCGATCTTTATCCGTTGGAGTCGATCGAGCTACCCAAGGCACCCGAGAACGATCGTGACGATATTCCGATCGCAGCCTTTGCACACAATAACCCAACGCCCAACTATGGCTTAGATGAATTAACGTGTCGCAAGGCGCTGCAAGCCTACTTCGCGAGTGTTTCGTTTGTGGATGCGCAAATTGGACGAGTGCTTGATGCGGTGCAGCGATTAGGGCTAGCATCCAACACGGTAGTCGTCATTTGGAGCGATCATGGCTATCATCTCGGAGAACATCGTGGAGCCTGGCAGAAGCGGACGCTCTTTGAAGAATCATCGCGCGCGCCATTACTCTTTCGCGTCCCCAACGCAAAAGGAAATGGGAAAGCTTGCAAAGCAATTGTCGAGTTTGTCGATATCTATCCGACGATCGTCGATGTTTGCGGTCTCGAAATTGCGACGTCGCTTGCCGGACGCAGTCTTCGTCCGATGCTTGACGCCCCGCAACAAGATCGAGAAGGAGCGGCGATAACGCAAGTTCTTCGTCCTGCCGACTCTCGCTTCTCGCAACCCGTTATGGGACGAAGTATACGCACCAATCGCTGGCGATACACCGAGTGGGACGAAGGACGCGAAGGGATCGAGCTCTACGATCACAACAACGATCCGAATGAATTTCACAATCTCGCTACCGAGCCAACATTTCAAGCTCAAATGGTTGCATTGAAACAGCAGCTATCAAGCAAAGCCATCGGCACGCCACCGAGTACCCCGTTTAACCCGGCACGACTCTAGTGCTTTGTTAACTTTACGTTATAGGGTGGCGAAATTCTCTCTTGACTAGCTTTGGAAGAATCCTCTAAGGTTCCCAAGCGTGCAGCCAATGCCTGCAAATATGGCCAATTTCTGTGAACGACAAGTGTAGGATTCAAATCAGATGATGCGATCAATTGGAATAGTTTTAATGCTAGTTGGAATCGCTTTTCCGGTTGGTTGCGGTGGGCAAGCCGATCCGAATAGTGATAGCAATGCAAACATTGCTAAGAAATCAGTGCCCGTATCGACGAATCTCAACACGGTACCACCGAATGAAATCGTCGCCATGTTCTCAGACAGCATTCGTCGCGGCGGCGACAAAGAAACAACGATCAAGTTGATGACGTTGGCTGCTCGCGAAGAAATTCAACGTCGCGGAATGACGATTGATCCACCTGGCTCACCAGGTGCCACGTATAAGATAGGCGAAGTAAAATTCTTCAATGATGATCGCGACGCCGCATTCGTAGAAAGCATGTGGATTGAACCGGGGACCGCCGGTCAGCCCCCTCAAGAAACCGAAGTTGTCTGGGCAGTTCAGCTCGAACCCGAAGGGTGGCGAATTTCTGGTTTGGCAATCGATAACGGACCGGACGTACAACCGACATTGGTCGACTTCGAAAACCTTGAAGTAGACGTGGCCGAACCAGCACCGGCTCAACCCACTCAGTCCGTCGCTGGCAACGAAGTTTCAACGCCTAATTCGGCTCCGGCGACCGCTGGGCTTCAAGCACCACCGATAGTTCCGTCGACCAACTCGACTACCCCACCATCAGCGAACGGATTTACGTTACCTGAATTGGGTGCTCCACAGATTTCTCAGCCACCCAACATACAATTTCGATAGGCTCGCCGAATATCCGCGCTACGGCGTGAGCAAAAAACAGAAAAGGTAGATGCAAACTGCATCTACCTTTTTTCGTTGACGGTGAGCACGGCTACTGCCATCATGACACAAGGCAAAATGAACGCATTTATGCAAGCCAAGCTAAATTTTTTGGCTCTTCCGCAGAATCTGTGGGTCAAAATTGACTATTTTGCGTTACGAATAGAAAACCGAAGTTTCAACGGGCACCCGTTTCGCATTGGATTTTTGAGGCATCACTCCGATGTCCAAAGTTGAAGAAAAACAACCCACCAGACGATCAGTCCGGCGGGTTGCCGAGCGCCTTTGGCGCATCGGAGCCATCC
>Ga0163150_10000342_pt1 | contig 87204 bp, 74 predicted proteins | sample OliLakLV19P2IB_FD_148628 | JGI IMG/M metagenome (GOLD analysis project Ga0163150, IMG submission 148628) | Freshwater microbial mat bacterial communities from Lake Vanda, McMurdo Dry Valleys, Antarctica - Oligotrophic Lake LV.19.P2.IB | ecosystem: Environmental > Aquatic > Freshwater > Lake >... | reverse complement strand
GACAGGCTTCGTCTTTTCCCAGCAGACTCGCCCGCGTTCACCGACCGAATCGAGTTCACCTTGTCTCTGTGTATCGAGACCTTGTTACGGACTGGTCGTTCTCGTTCCGTTGCTCCCCACCCCGCCTCGCGGCGACGCAGTTACGGTTCGATACCCCACGGCTCCTCGCCGCAGGGAAACGGACTTCCACCGTTCTGTCTGCGCGCCTTCTCAGGCGCACTGGAACTGGTCGCGCTGCGACGAGGAGCGCCGCGCAGAGCGGCGCAACGAACCACCGCACGCACCTTCGCCCGGTGCCGCGAACGCTCGCTCTGCCGGCGAGTGGTCGCAGCGCAACAATGTCTTTCTGGGTGACAAGAACGGGTGACAAGTCGAAAGTCCGGCGCGCACGGCCCCGTAGCTCAAATGGATAGAGCAGCGGTTTCCTAAACCGAGGATCCCGGTTCAATTCCGGGCGGGGCCACCATTAAAGGTGAAACTTTCATTGTGAAACCCTTGGCAAGCGCCTCGCTATACTCGGCTGTCCCCGAAACTGGAGCCAGTGGTCGGGATTGAACCGACGACCTACGGTTTACGAAACCGTTGCTCTACCACTGAGCTACACTGGCCTCTGAAGGGCGCGGAAAAATCCCACAACCCGACACGATGGCAAGAGTTTTGTGGACGCGCGGGGCGCGGCGTAACGCAGGCTTTCCAGTCTCGCGTAACGGCCGTGCGCGGAGGCCCCGGCGGTTCGCCGCCAGGCCGCCCGTAGTTTCCCCGAAAGTGGCTTCCGTATATTGCCGGGGGCACCTGCCGTTCTGACCCTGATTTTTTTCCGAATCGTGACCCGCTAGCTTCTCGTCGCTTCTATGAAAATCGTGCTTCGTCACAAAACAACCGGGCGCTACTTCCAGTCGCCGGGGCGCTGGGTCCGGCGGGCGGACAACGCGCTCTCGTTCGACGCGCTGGAGTTCGCGCAAGAGTATCAACGCCAGCATCACATCGAGGAAACCCAGGCCGTGCTCCGGCTCGCGCCCTACCTCATCCCGCTGCTCCACGGCCCCAAGGCCGCCGCGTGGGAGAAGTGGCTGCAGTCCCGCGCCAGCCATGCCTTCGGCGCGCGCGCCGGGCGCTTCCGACAAAATTGAACCCACCTTCCAACCTCACCGCCCGACGATCCGGGACGCGCGGACACGACGCGCCTTCCGTCGAACGGTTTCTTTTTTCTGACCGGCGGGACCTGGCGGAATTTCGAAAATCAGCGGCGGCGGATTCTGGCAAAACATTTTTCCTCCAAGAAACTTCCCTTCACACCATCACGGAGACTCGCGAATGAAATACGTGCTGCGCAGCCAATTAAACGGGCGCTACCTGAAACGCTCCGGTGTCTGGGTGCCGCGCCTTGATGACGCGATCACCTTCAGTGACGCGGGCGAGGCGCGGGAATTTTGCCAGGCGCATCACATCGAGAACGTGCAACTGATGCAGTGTCCGATGCCGTATCTGATGACGCTGCTGGCGGGGGCGACGTCGCCGAGCGCCGGGGCGTAGAGAAATGGAACGGCGCTGGCAGGACACGCGGTCCTCAACTCGGCGCGGTGAGGACACCGCGCCCTGCCTCCGAGCGATATCCAACCTTCCGTCGCTGCTACAACTAACAGCATCTCGCCCGAACCACCGCGCGCCGCGCAGCGTCCGAGGACGCACTCATGAATTCTCTGATTGCTCCGCGTTTTTCACGCCGATACGTTCGCGCCATGTCGTCACCCAATTTGCTCCGCACCGCGCTGCTGTGCGCCCTCGTCGCTTCCGGCCTGCTCACTTCCGCCCGCGCGGCGGAAGACGGCGTGAAAATGATCCAGACCAACGACCGCGTGCGCGTCGAGATCAACGGCGAGTTTTTCACCGATTACTTCTTCCGCATGAAGCAGCACCCGGCGTTGATGACGGCCAAGAACGGCGTCACGACCACGAACGCGACGAGGCACACTTACTATTACCCGCTCATCGGCCCGGGCGGCGTGAACATGACGCGGAGCTGGCCGATGAATCCCGACGCGCAAGGCGAGGAGAAGGATCATCCGCATCATCGCTCGCTCTGGTTCGCGCACGGCGCGGTGAACGGCGTGGATTTCTGGGCCGAGACGCCGAAGGCCGGGAAGATTCAACATGCGGGCTTCAGCGAGGTGACTTCCGGCCAGGACGCGGGCTGGATCAAATCCACGAACAAGTGGGTCGCACCGGATGGCAAAATTGTTTGCACGGACGAGCGCGTGTTCCGCGTGTACAACCGTTCGGCAAAGGAGCGTCTGTTCGACTTCGAGATTACCATTCAAGCCCCGGCGGATCGCGACGTTCTCTTCGGCGATACGAAGGAAGGCACGATGGCCGTGCGCGTGAATGAAGAGATGCGCCTCGTCCACGGAAAAAATAAACCCGGTAAGGGCCACATCGTCCTGAGCAGCGGCGTGCTGGACGCGCAGACGTGGGGCAAGCGCGGCGAATGGTGCGACTACAATGGGCCGATTGGCGGCAAGCATGTGGGCATCGCAATTTTTGATCACCCGTCGAATCCGGTGCATCCGACTTACTGGCATGTGCGCGACTACGGACTGTTCGCGGCGAACCCGTTTGGCATTCACGATTTTGAAAAGAAGGCGCCGGGCACGGGGAACTTGAACATTCCTGCGGGCAAGAGCGTGACCTTCAAGTATCGCTTCTACATTCACGAGGGCGATGAGAAGCAGGCCAAGGTCGCCGAACGCTACAAGGAGTACACCGCGACCAAATGATTTCTTCGGTCCAAGGTCCAAGGTCTAAAGCCCAACGTCACGACCACGCCCGTGCTTGGTCGAATGAATTGCTGGGGGCAGGAAAGTTTTGGAGTGAGTCGAACGCGTTTCCCCTCACTCCGGCCCTCTCCCCAGAGGAGAGGGAGAGCGGCACGCAGCCTCACTGCCGCCGAACGCGCCCGGTTCGGCGAACGCTGAATGACTTTCTCCCTCCCCATGAACTTTCCCACAGATTCAGAGCGACCACGGATCGGAGTAACATCCGTGGTCGCTCTGAATCAGTGGGAGAAGCTTTGGTTCAGGGATTCAAAGCACGAAGTTTCGTTTCAGGGAATTCTCTCCCCGAGGGAGAGGGCCGGGGTGAGGGGAAATGCGAGTCAATCGAAAGAGCCATCGCTTCACTTACGCTGACCGTCCTTGGACTTTGGACCTCGGACCTTGGACCTCGGACCTACGCCCGCCTCGCCCGTGAATTTTCCCGAACCTGAATCATCCAACTCTCACACCTAATTTATGAAAGCACTCAACCGCCGCAGTTTTCTCACTCGCACCGCTCTGGCCACCGCCGCTGTCAGTTGGACGGCGCGCTCATGGTCGCAGGTCGCCGGCTCGAACAGTGACGTGCGTATCTCGGTCGTCGGCTTCGGCGGGCGCGGGCAGTCGCACCTCAGCGAGTTCGGCAAAATGTCCGGCGTGCGCATCACCAGCCTGTGCGACGTGGACAGCACGGTCATGCGCAAGGAAGTGGACAAGTTTGCCAAGGCTGGCAAGCCGGTCACGCAGGCCACCGACATCCGCAAGGTGCTCGAGGACAAAAACGTGGACGTGGTCTCCATCGCCACGCCGAACCACTGGCACTCGCTCTCGGGCATCTGGGCGATTCAGGCGGGCAAGGACGTGTATGTGGAAAAGCCTGTGTCGCACAATGTTTTCGAGGGCCGGCAATTTGTGGAAGCCGCGCGCAAGTACAAGAAGATTGTCCAGACCGGCACGCAGAGCCGCTCGTCGCGCACCGGCATCGGCGCGGCGGTCGAGTGGGTCAACAAGGGCAACCTCGGGAAAATTCTTATCTCGCGGGGGCTGTGCTATAAGCCGCGTCCGAGCATTGGCAAAGTCGCCGGCCCGCGGACTCCGCCCGCCGATGTGAATTACGATCTGTGGTCAGGCCCGTCCGAGTTGCTGCCCATCATGCGCCAGAAATTTCATTACGACTGGCATTGGATTTGGGCGTATGGCAACGGCGATCTCGGCAACCAGGGCATTCACCAGATGGACATCTGCCGCTGGTTCCTCGGCGAGATGGAGCTCGCGCCGTTCGTCGTCAGCGCGGGCGGGCGGCTCGGTTACGTGGACGACGGCGAGACGGCGAATTCGCAGATCATTTACCAGGGCTACGAGAAGGCGCCGTTGATTTTTGAAGTGCGCGGGTTGCCCGAGAAAGTCGGCGCGAAGAACATGGACAAGCTCAAGGGCGCGAGCGTCGGCTGCGTCATCGAATGCGAAGGTGGCCACATTTCTGTGCCGAGCTATGCCGAGGCCATCGCCTACGACAAGAGCGGCGCCGAAATCAAACGCTGGAAAGGCGGCGGCAACCACGAGCACTTCGTTAACTTCATCAAGGCCGTGAACAGCCGCAAAGTGGAAGACCTCTACGCGGACATTCTCGAAGGCCATCTCTCCAGCGCGCTCTGCCACACGGGCAACATTTCCTACCGTCTTGGTGCGAAGAAAAGCCCGGACGAGATCAAGGAAGCCCTGAAGGCGGACAAAGGCATGGCCGAAAGTTTCGGGCGCATGGCCGAGCATCTGGCGAAGAACGACGTGGACATTGCGCAGGACAAGATCACGCTCGGCGTCCCGCTGAAGATGAACGGCAAGACGGAGAAGTTCCTCGGCAACGAGAAGGCCAACGCGATGCTCACGCGCAACTACCGCGCGCCGTACATCGTGCCGGAGAAGGTTTGAAGCATCGGGCTTTTGTCACGTCTGCTACTCACAATAAAATTATGCGTATCTCTCAGTTCGTTTTGCTCGGTTCGGTTCTCGCGGCCTTCACCGTCAGCGGCGCGGAGCCAAAGCCGTTGCGCGCCCTGCTTATCACCGGCGGTTGCTGCCATGACTACGCGAAGCAGAAGGACATTCTGAAGAAGGGTCTCGAAGAACGTGCCTACGTCACCGTAGACCTCGTTCACACCGACGACAAATCCACCAAGCCGCCGCTCGCCATCCTCGGCAACGCCGATTACGCCAAGGGCTACGACGTAGTCATCCACGACGAATGCGCCGCCGACCTGAGTGATCCCGCCGTCATCGCCGCCGTGCTCGCGCCGCATCGCGCGGGACTGCCCGGCGTGAACCTTCATTGCGCCATGCATTCCTATCGCGTGGGCAATCCGGGCACCAAGACCAAGGCGGGCGACGAACGCTCGGCGTGGTTTGATTACCTCGGCCTCCAGTCCAGCGGCCACGGCCCGCAGGAGCCGATTGAACTCAACTTCACCATTGCCAAGCATCCCGCGACCGCCGGGTTCACCAACTGGACGACCGTGAAAGAGGAGCTTTACAACAACGTGCAGATTTTCCCCACCGCCACCCCGCTCGTGCGCGGCAAGCAGATCATCAAAAAGAAAACCAAGAATCCGGACGGCACCGAGAAAGTCACCGAGCAGTCCGTGGAAACCGTCGTGGCTTGGGCCAATGACTTCGGCAAGGCCCGCGTGTTCAGCACGACCATCGGTCACAACAACACCACGGTGAGCGACGCGCGCTATCTCGACTTCATCACACGGGGCCTGCTCTGGTCCTGCGGCAAACTCGACCAGGGTTATTTGAAGCCGGCGGAAGGGAAGTGACCTGCGGAGCGCGCCGCCGAACAACGTGCTGCCGGTTTGAAACCGGCAGGTGAGGCGTGCGATTCCAAGATGGTAAGGAAATTGGGTGTGATTGGAAGTGGCGGTCAAGACCGGCGGGGTAGCGCAGAATTGCATTCTGCTGTATCGCGGATTTTCAATCCGCAGGCTGATCGAACTTCCAACGCCTTCGCCCTCGCCCTCGCCCTCGCCGTCGCCCTCGCCGACGCCCTGCCGAATGCAATTCGGGGATACAGCAGATAAATCTGCGCTACGACTGCCCGCCACTTCCAATCGCACCCAAGGAAATTCACTCGTCCCTCTCTCTGACCCATGCCCCGCCAGTTGCAAACTGGCAGCACGTTCAACGCGCGCGGCCCAGTCCGAACTGGTCGCCCATCGCCACCACCTTGCCGTCGCGGAAGTGGACTTCGATGAACTTCGAGCCGCTCACGAGCCGGCCTGTTTCATCCTTCAACGTGGCCACGAGTTGGCGCGTCTTCACGTCGAACACATCCGGCGTGTGGCACCAGGCGTATTTGCCATCGAGGCTGAACGTGATCCAGCCGTGGCCGCCGGCGCTCAGGTTCAGATGCGCCACTTCGCGCGGCGGCTTCTGCGTGTTGTCGAAGATGAAAAGTTTCTTCCCGTCCTGGTCGCTGACCCAGACTTCCTTCTCATCCGGCGTCAACCCCACGCCGTGCGTCCGGTGCGGGATGAGCTTGCCGCGCGTCTGCACGTCGTGCGCAAAAACCCGGTGCGGCACCTCGCCCGTTTTCAAATCGACGACATCGAAGCCGACGTGCTTGCCGAGGCTGACGTAGGCGAAGCGATTCTTGCTGTCCACCGTGAAGGGGAACACGCCGCGCTCGCCGCAATCCTTCACGTTCAACACAAGCTGGTCGTTCTTCGTGTTGAAGACCCAGAGATTGGTCTCGGTTCCGAGATAGGCGAACTGGCCGTCCAGGCTCACGAGGCTGTTGTGCGCGCCAACGCCGGCGGGCAGGCGCTTGATGAGTTCGCCGTTCTCAGCATCAACCACGAGGAAGCCGCTGTTCGTGGACTTCAGCCACCAGCCCGTGGGCACGTAGAGTTTCTTGCCGTCGAGCGTGATGCACGCGCGGTCGCAGCCGCTGTCGTACTGTTTCTCCCAGAGAATTTTCTCCGTCTCGAGATCGAAGGCGCCGAGCCGCCGGTTCGTAGTCGTGTAGTAAATCGCGTGCTTCTTCACGCTCCCGCAAAACCCGCGCAGCCCCTCCTTGAAAGGCACATCAATGCGCCGCACGAACTTGTGTCCGTTGTCGATGTCGAAGACCAGGATGCCGCGCGACGCGTTCGTGTCCGGCTGCGCCGCGTCGGGCGAACCCACGTAGAGGTAGCGGCGCACAGGAGACTCGGCGGCGTGGGTGGCCACACTCAACGACAACAGGGCGAGCAACAAAATAATCGGGTGACGCATGGGCGCAGTGTGAACCGAAGGCCAGTGCGGTCAAGAAGCGCGTGCCGGCTTTTCGATTTCAGAAATTGCTTGAGACTGGCCTGCTCGCTATGGTCTGGCGCGTTCGCGATGTCCCTGAAACTACAACTCGACGGCGAAGCCTGGTCGCTGGTCCTCGGAGATCTCGCCCAGGCTCTCGGCAAGGATGGCTTGCCCATCCGGCTCTGCCTGATTGGTTCCGCCGCCTGCCTCTTTGGAGGCATGGAAGGCCGAACGTCCGCCGACCTCGACATTTGGAAACCGGCCAGCGACTACGACCGCTTGGAATTGAAAACGGCGGCGGAGAAGGCGGGCCTGCTCTTTGATCCCAAACAAACGCTCGATCCAGATCGGCCTTATCTGCAATTGGTCGAACCGGGCCTGACCCAACTGGGCGCGTTCGAACCAGTGCTCATCGAGCGCATGGGACGGCTGCTCTTGTTTCGTCCGCCGATTGAAAACCTCATCGCTGCCAAACTCATCCGTGCCGAGCCGAAGGATTTGGGCGACATCCAGTTCCTCGTCAGCCGCCATCGCCCGGAACTGGCGCGCGTGCAGCGCATCGTCGCGGCGTTCACCCAACCTGGCCGCGAGCGTGCCACCGAGAACCTAGTGTACCTCGACGTGCTGGAGACTTGAAAATGAATGCCCGTGAAGAAGAACTTATCGCCCGCGCCCTGCTCGCGGACCCGGCGCAGGTTGAGGTTTGCTTCCACCAGAAGCGCTGGGCCGAACTCGCGGCGTTGGTTCGCTTCGTCCAGCGCGCCGCGCCGCCGCAACTCGCCCAGACCGATCCCGCCCTCTACCGCGAACTCCGCGAGCAGATCACGCGCTTCTTCCTCCGCGGTGGCGACGTGCTCTCGTTGGAGAAGTTGGAAGCGCTGGCGCGCGCCTGAGAGTGTCGTGGTCCTTTCAAGCCACTCTGCTTTCCCTTCGCCCTCGCGCTCCGTAAAGTCCGCGCGCCTTGTCCGCCACACTTTATGATTTGCTGCCGCCGCCGGGCGACGTGACCAGCGACACCTTGCTCGGGCAGTCCCTCGAATACGTCGAGGCGCGCAGGTGCCAGCTTTATCCCGCGCAGGAGACGGCGATCCTCGAACTGTTCGAGGGGCGCAACGCCATCCTCCACACGCCGTAAAGGAGTCAGTTCTGCTCTCTTTACGCCGCAGCTCAGGGCGACACCCGCAGTTGGTAGAAACGCGGACTCGCAACGGGCGCATTCGTGTCCGTCCAACTCGTGGTGCCGGGCAGGCCGACCAGGTTGCTGCGGAGTACGGAAAAGGCCGGCGCGTCCCCCAGGTTCGTCGCCTGCTCCAGGGTGTAAGTGCGGTTGCTGACGCTCGTCCAAGTGAGGGTGACGTTCGTGGGCGTGATCACCGGCGCAGCCAGCCACAGCACGGACCGGGCGTTGGTGGGGTTGGTTCCAGCCAGCCACTCCTGCCAGTTGTTGTGACCGTCGTGGTCCGTGTCCACGTCATCCGCCGAGCCGTCGGGGGGCAGGCCGGATTGCTGGAGCCAGCCAATGAACTCGCCCAGCCCAGGCCCCTGATATTCGTAAGCGCCCATATCCACCACACCGCCGACGATGCGCGGGCGGCCGTCCAGGTCGGTGTTGGTCGCAACGGAGGCGTTGTTGCCCGCATTGATGCAGGGGGAGTTGGATTGCAGGCGCAGATTGCTCCAGCCGTTGGTGTCCACGAACAGCGGCGCATTGGTGATGTTCCCGACTCCGCTTCCGGGGGCGGGTGTGGTGCAGGAATAGTTGAAGGTGCATCCAGCGTGGTTGGCATAGCCGAAGGCGTCACTGTTGTAATAGAGGATGCAATTGTTCAGCGAGCTGGAGGTAGCTCCGCCACCGGTGCCTGCTGAATTACCCGTCAGGGTGCAGTTACTGAGCGTGCTGGTGGAAGCCCCGCCACCGCCGCCTTCCACGCCTGATGAATTTCCCACGATGATGCAGTTGTTGAGCGTGCTCCCGGAGGCACCACCGCCGCTTCCCGCTGCGTAATTGGTTGCGATGTTACAGTTATTGAGCGTGCTGGAGAAAACCCCACCGCCCGCGCCGAATTCGCCCACTGCTGTATTTCCCGTCACTAGGCAGTTTTCGAGCGTGGAGCCGTAAGCCCCACCGCCTCTAGTGGAGTCTGTCCGAATGGAGTCGGCTGAATTGCCGATGAGCGTGCAGTTGGTCAACGTGCTCGAATGCACCCCCCCGCCAATTTCGGCTGAATTGCCAGTGAGCGTACAGTTGTTCAGCGCGCATCCCAAAGCCCCGCCGCCGGTTTCTCCTGTGTTCCTCGTGAGAAAGCAGTTGATGAGTGTGCTCCATGCGACGCCGCCTCCGTCCCATGCTCCGTTGTTCGTGAGCTTGCAGTTGTTCAGCGTGCTTGCGTAAGCCCCGCCGCCGCCTTCTCCCCAATTGTCCGAGAGGGTGCAGTCGTTGAGCGCACTGGAGAAAGCTCCGCCGCCGTAGAATGCATCATTGCCCGTCAGCACACAGTTGTTGAGCGTACCGCCAAAGACTCCGCCGCCGTCGTCGTAGGACCAACAGCCAGTGACCACACAGTTGGACAGAACGGCATCAAGCCCCTCGCACCATGCGCCGCCACCGCAATTGTCAGAGTACAAATCTCCATCGTACTGCGACGTTCCATTGGTCAGGGTGAACCCCGTCAGTACGGCTCCGTTAGTCAGGTAGGCACACCTCGTGTTTCCCATGCCGCTAATGACGGTGACCTCCGGCCCGTTCACGCTCCGCACTGTCACCGGCTTGGTCACGGCCACCCGGTTGCTCATGCCATAGACCGCGCGCGCTCCGGTCTGATAGACGCCGTTCGTCACCACGATTTCGTCGCCGGGGGCGGCTGCATCCACGGCGTCCTGGATGACGGCGGCGGCGGTGATCCAGTTGGTAAACGGCGGGACGGCATTGGTGCTGCCGGCATCCACGTAGAGAGTGGCGGCCGACGCTCGGGTGAGTGCGACGAGCAAACCGGCCGCGCACCATAAGAGCAGTTTCGTTTTCATGTCGTTTGAACTTTGAGCCGTAAAGAGGTCAATCGTCACCATCGACAATCCTTTTACCCCGGCTTCGCGGCCCGATGCGAGATGCAACTCACGCTGCCCATGACCAGCGGTGCATCCGAACACTGTTCTCAATCCTCCCCGGAAATTTCTCCCGCAGATTCAGGGAGACCACGGAGCAGCTTCCATCCGTGGCTTTCCTGAATCGGTGGGAAACTCGAAAACCTTGGACGGGCCGGTGGCAGCGGAGGCGGTTCCGGCCCAGATCCCATCACCGTGTTTGAGTTCAGCTAAGCCGGAACGAGGCAGCCGAAAACCGGAATGCCTCACGCAAAGGACGCAAAGGACGCGAAGGAATTGGCTTTTTGATTTGCGGAGAGCATTTACTGAAAAATGTCTTTCCGGCGGACCAGATCATCCGCATTCGCCTTTCCCTTCGCGGCCTTTGCGGCCTTGGCGTGAGGCTTCAACTGCATGGTTCCGGCTAAGAACAGTGTCCAGATGCACCGCATGACCAGCCGCCGGGCGATCCATGGCCGGGCCAGCGGCGCTTCCTCCCGCCAGCCGCGTCGGAACGGCGATGGACGAACGAGCCGTTGAGGCGAGTCGGGTGTGGGGACGCGGCCGTGTGAGCGGTAAATCAACGGAACACCATTCCCCGATTCTGAACCTGATGCCGCCCAAAATTCCTCGGGACGATGGCGGGTTGTTCCGCTTCAATACTTCAGACATGCAGACACTCCTCTGTTCCCTGGCCTGTGCCGTGGCGGTTTCGGTCCCGGCCCAAGCGCCGGTCAACGCCTTCGCACCCGCCGGAGGTGCCGTCCTCGACCGCACGACGTTCGCGCAGTGGGTCGGCGGACAGGAAACACCCATCGCGGAGAGCGCGGCCAAAGGCGGGCCGGGGGCGGTGGTGTGGACGGCGAAGTCGAAGCCGGACTGGCAGGGCGTGAAGTTCGGCGAAGGCCGGGCGGCGGGCGTGCGGCATCTGCGGATTGGGTTCACGGAGAGCGTCGCGGTGGGCAGCGTGCTGGTGCGCGGCGGCGGCGGGTTGAGCGTGTTGAAGGCGGACGCAGCAGCTCCGGGCAGCCTCGCGGATGAATCGCAATGGGAGTCGGCCGAGCGGTTGGTGGAAGGTGTGCTGTCGCCCAAGGAAGTGGACAACGAAGGCTATGCGCTGTGGGTCTTGCCGCCGGGCACGAAGACGCGGGCGTTGCGCTTCAGTCATTCGCCCGCGCCCGGCGACCGCGAGGCGGCAGGCTGGCTGGGTGGCGTGTGGATCTTGGAATCGCGGCTTGGCAACGTCGCTCCGCAGGCGCTGGCGCAGTCCGTGGCGCGCGATGATGCGAGCGCGAAGCTCGTGGATGAATCGAACAACCGTCAGTGGGCGACGTGGGACAACGGCGAGAAGGGCGCAACACTGCCGATCTCGCCCGAGCATCCCGAGTTTATCACACTGACCTGGCCGAAGACGGTTTCGCTCAACGGCATTTGTCTGCTCTGGACTGGCTTCTCGGCGGTCGAAGTCGAGTCCTTCACTGGCAGCGAGAACGAGAATGTGCGCGAAGCTGCGGACTCGAGTTGGCAACGCGTCGCGAGCAAGAGTGACATGGACGCGCTCTATCCGATGCCACTGGGAGCGCATTGGCTCACCTTTGAAAAGACAACCAGCACGCGCGCGTTGCGGCTGCGGATCATCAATGGCGCGAAGTCCGGCCATTCGCATCTGGCCGACAAGGTGAAGGGTGGCAAGCGTGTCTGGCTGGGCGAGGTGTTGGCGCTCGCGCCGCTCGACAAGGAACTCACTCTCGCGTCGCTGGTGCTGCCCAAGATCACCGAGGAGCCGCCGCCTTTTCCCATCAAGTTCACCCTGCGGGAAGCGGGCCTTGTGACGCTCGTCATCGAAGATCAACAGAACCAGCGCGTGCGCAATCTTGTGAGCGCGACGCCCTTCCCCGCTGGCGAAAACATCGCGTGGTGGGATGGCAGCGATGATTTGCTGCGTGATCCGGAAGCGGCGCGGCATGGCGTCTATAACATTCCCACGCGGCCCGTCGCGCCGGGCAGCTACAAGGTGCGCGGCCTGTGGCATCGGCCCCTTGAACTGCATTACGAGTTCAGCATCTACAACGCCGGGAAGCCCGCCTGGGAAACGGCGGACAAGACGGGCTGCTGGCTGACCACGCACACGCCGCCCACCAGCATGGCGTTCGTGCCGGGTTCGCGCACCGCCGACGGACAGCCGTTGATCTTCATGGGCGCGTTTGTCGCGGAAGGCGGGCACGGCCTGCAATGGCTGCGCGAAGACGGCACGAAGCTCGGCGGCCAGGGCTGGGTCGGCGGCAACTGGACGGGCGCACCGACGCTCGCCGTCGATCTCGGACGCAACGCCGTCGCGGATCATCTCTGCTATGTCGGCTCGATCTGGGAAGGTGAACTGCGTTTGACGGCCAAGACGCGGAAGCTCACCGACCAGCCCATCCTTAAACAGAAGTTGCTTGGGGAAGTCGGCAAGAAGAACACGAACACACCACCCGTGCTGGAAGGGTTTGATGGTGGCGACAAGATCAATGTCCTCGGCGGCATCGCCGCACGCGATGGCCTGCTGATTTGCTCACTCGTCCGGCAGGACGAGTTGCTGGTCGTGGAGATCCTGAGCGGGAAGATCACTTCACGGATCGCGCTGCCGAATCCGCGCGGCCTCGCCTTCGATGCCCAGGGACGCCTGCTCGCTCTCAGCGGCAAACAACTCGTCCGCTTCGCCACACGCATGTCCAAGCCGGAGACGATTGTCGCCAAGGGCCTCGAAGATCCGCGTCACGTCACCACGGATGCGAGCGGCAACGTGTTCGTCACGGATCGCGGTGCATCGCATCAGGTGAAGATGTTTTCAACGGCGGGCAAGTTGATCAGCACCATCGGCAAGCCCGGCGTGCCGTCGGTGGGCGCGTATGAGCCGCTGCATCTCAACAATCCGAATGGACTCGCGGTCGATTCGCAAGGTCGCGTGTGGGTCGCCGAAGCGGACAACTATCCGCGCCGTGTCTCCGTGTGGTCGGCGAAGGGGAAACTCGAACGCGCCTTCTTCGGGCCGACGGAGTACGGCGGCGGCGGCGTGCTCGATCCGCAGGACAGCACGCGGTTCTATTACAAGGGGATGGAGTTCAAGCTGGATTGGAAGACCGGCACGGACGCGCTCGCCCGCGTCTTCGCGCGGCCCGAGTCATTGCCGCACGGCCACTACGGTTCTTACTCGCCCGACACGCCGCTGTATCCAACCGGGCCGAAAGGACGCCGTTATTTCACGAGCTGTTACACGCACACGCCGACAGGCGGAGACGATGTTGCCTTCGTCTGGCTGGATGACGGGAAGCAGGCGCGGCTCGTGGCGGCGCTGGGCAGCGCGCAATCGTGGCCCGTGTTGCGCAACGCGGAGTTTCACAGCGCATGGCCCGAGGGCACGAAGCCCGAAGACGTGAAGTCGAAGGCGCTGGTCAGCTTTGCGTGGACGGATGCGAATCGCGACGGACAGCCTCAGCTCGCCGAAGTGCGATTCATCAAAGGGCGCACTCAGGGCGTCACGGTGATGAATGATCTCTCATTCGTCGTTTCCCGCTTCGGCGAACAGAGCGTGCGCTTCGCTGCTGCCATGGAGGCCAACGGCTCGCCCCGCTACGATCTTGCAAAACCGGAGAACCTCGGACCCGCAGGCGGTTCTCCCCCGTCGAGCGGCGGCAACCAATCGCTCACCGAATCCGGCGGCTGGACGATCCACGCCAATGCGCCCGCGCCGTTCTCTCCTTACAGCCTGGGCGGTGCGTTCCAGGGCAAGGCGCGCTGGAGCTATCCCAGTCCGTGGCCCGGCCTGCACGCCAGCCACGAGGCCGCCGTGCCGGATCGGCCCGGCATGGTTGTGGGGCACACGCGTTTGCTCGGCGGCTTTGTCCAGGGCAAGGCCGGCCCGATGTTCTGCATCAACGGCAACATGGGAAACATGTATCTCCTCACCGCCGACGGCTTGTTCGTGAGCACGCTGTTCCACGACATCCGCCTGCGTCCGAACTGGGCCGCGCCCGTGGCCACGCGCAACATGGATGTGACCGACGTTTCGCTCCACGACGAAAACTTCTGGCCGAGCATCACGCAGACCGCCGATGGCAAGGTCTTCGTCGTGGACGGCGGCCGCACCAGCCTCGTGCGCGTGGACGGACTCGAAACGCTCACCCGTCTGCCCGAGCAAACCGTCACCGTGACCACCGACGATCTCCAGCGCGCCCGCGATTGGTTCGCCAAAGTCGAAGCCCGGCGACAGCAGCAGCGCGGCAGCGGCACACTCAAAGTGGCGTGGCGCAAGACCACGCCGCAAGTCGATGGCCAGCTCGACGACTGGCCCGCGACAACGGATTGGGCCTTCATTGATCGCCGCGGCACCAAGGCCAACTTCAACAGCGATTCGAAGCCCTATGAAGTCAGCGCCGCCGTAGCCTTGAGCGACACACATCTCTTCGCCGCCTGGCGCACCACCGAGAAGGACCTGCTCAACAACAGTGGCGAAACAGCGAACGCGCTGTTCAAGCACGGTGGTTGCCTCGATGTGATGCTCTCCACTGAATCCACGACTGGCGACCAGCGACTGCTCATCACGCAGGTCAAAGGCCAGACGCGGGCGTTGCTCTACCGCGCGACAGTCCCCGGCACGAAAGAGCCTGTCGGATTCAGCAGCCCGTGGCGCACGATCAGCCTGGATGCCGTCGAGGACGTCAGCCGTGACGTGACACTCGCGACGGACAAGAGCGGCAACTACGAGATCAGCATTCCGCTCCGCGCACTGCACTGGCAGCCGAAAGCCGAAGAAATTTACCGGGCCGATCTCGGAGTCCTGCGCGGACGAAACGGCCAGACCACGCAGCGCGTTTATTGGAGCAACAAAGCCACCGCCATCACCGCCGACGTACCCAGCGAAGCGGAGTTGACGCCGAAGTTGTGGGGCAAGTGGAAGGTTGTCGCAGAGTGATGTTGCCATCACGAGATAGCTCCGTTTTCCTGCTTTCCTGAGTTCCAAATTCGCAATTACTTTGGCGCACATGGACAAGGATCAGGTCGCGGACATCTTGGTCGATATCGGGCTGCTGCTCGAATTGAAGGGCGAGAACCCGTTCAAGACGCGCGCCTATCAGAACGGCGCGCGCACCATCCAACAGTTGGAGGAACCGCTGGCGAAGATCGTTTCCGAAAACCGGCTCGGGGAAATCAAGGGCATCGGCGAAGCGCTCCAGCAGAAGATCACGGAACTCGTCACCACGGGCGCGCTGAAATACTACGAAGAACTTCAGGCGTCCATCGCGCCCGGCTTGCGCGACATGCTGGAGATTCCCGGTCTCGGCCCGAAGAAGATCAAGGCCATGCACGACAAGCTCGGCATTGATTCCATCGAGAAGCTCGAAGCGGCGTGCAAAGCCGGCACGGTCGCGGAGTTGGCGGGCTTTGGTGAGAAGACGGCGGCGAACATCCTCGCGGGCATCGAGCGCAAGCGCACTTACGCCTCGAAGCATTTGCTCGTGAAGGCGCTCTCAGCGGCTGAGCCGATTCTCGAAAATCTGCGCGCGCATCCCGACGTGATTCGCTGCGCCACGGCGGGCAGTTCGCGCCGGCACAAGGAGGTCATCGGCGACATTGATTTCCTCGCCTCGTCGAAAAAGGCGGCGAACGTGATCGAGTTCTTCGTTTCGCAACCGGGCATTCTGGCCGTGAGTGCGAAGGGTGAGACAAAGGCGAGTGTTGTGCTCGAAGGCGGCATCCAGGCCGATCTGCGCGTGGTGAGCGACACGGAGTTTCCTTTTGCGCTCGCCTACTTCACCGGCAGCAAGGAGCACAACATCGTCATGCGCCAGCGGGCCATCGCGCGCGGCTTGCGGCTGAATGAGTACGGCCTATTCAAATCGAAAGAAGAGACACGCGATCCGGCGCTGCTCGTGAAGTGCCAGACCGAAGAGGAGATTTATTCTGAGTTGGGCTTGGATTACGTGGAGCCAGAACTGCGCGAGGACAATGGCGAATTCGACGCCGCCGAGAAACATCGCCTGCCGCGCCTGCTCGAATGGACCGACCTGCGCGGCTCGCTGCACAACCACTCGAACTGGAGCGACGGTCGCAACACGCTGGAGGAAATCGCCGCGCACATGCAGGAACTGGGGCTGGCGTATTGGGCCATCACCGATCACTCGAAGTCCTCATTCCAGGCGAACGGTCTCGATGTGGCGCGCGTGCGCCAGCAAATCAAAGAAGTTAAAAAGTTGAACGAGAAGCTCGCCGACGAGGGCGCGGACTTCCGCCTCTTCACTGGCACCGAGGTGGACATTCTCAACGACGGTCTGGATTTCCCCGACGATCTGTTGGCCGAACTCGACGTGGTGGTGGCGAGCATTCATCAGGGCTTCACGCAGAGCGAAGCCGAGACCACGAAGCGGCTCGTGCGCGCGGCGGAAAACAAATACGTCCACATGCTCGGGCACTTGTGCGGACGACTCCTGCTGGAACGCGAAGGGTGTAACGTGAATCACTCGGCGGTCATCGACGCGTGCGCCGCGACCGGGACGTGGATTGAACTGAACGCCAGCCCGTATCGCTTCGACATGGACTGGCGGCACTGGAAGCACGCCAAGGCCAAGGGCGTGAAGTGCGTGATCAACTGCGACGCGCACCGCTTCGAGCACGCGGGCTTCCTGCGCCTCGGCGCGGGCATCGCCCGCAAGGGCTGGCTCACGAAGGACGACGTGATTAATACGCTGCCGCTGGCGCAGTTGCAGAAAGTGTTGCAGGCGAAGCGCAGCCATTAGTGGCGCAGGCGTCCCGCCTGTGACAGTCCGATGGCCGTCCCGGCTGTCGGCTCTCAGCGGCAACCTGGGACGGTCGCCGGACTCAGGCAGCCGAGACGGCTGCCCCACTACGGCACGGAGACCGGGCTGCATCCCTCAGCATTGCTCCGTCAGAAAAACTATTCGCATTCCCCGGTGCTTGGTGTTTCATCACGCCCGTTTGAACTATGCCCAAGCGCACTGACATCCATTCGGTTCTCATTATTGGCGCCGGCCCGATTATCATCGGGCAGGCGTGCGAATTCGATTACTCCGGCACGCAGGCCTGCAAAGCCCTGCGCGAAGAAGGTTATCGCGTCGTGCTCGTGAACTCGAATCCGGCGACGATCATGACCGACCCGGAGTTCGCCGACCGCACTTACATCGAGCCGATCACGCCGGAGTGCGTGGAGAAGATCATCATCCGCGAGAAGGAGGAGATGAAGAAGATGGGCGCGAAGGGCAAGCTCGTCCTGCTCCCCACCCTCGGCGGCCAGACGGCGCTGAACACCTCGATGGCCCTCAACAAGAGCGGCGCGCTCGAACGTCACGACGTGGAGATGATCGGGGCCAAGCCGGAGGCCATTCACAAGGGCGAGGATCGTTTTGCTTTCAAGGAACTCATGTTGCAGATCGGTCTCGACGTTCCCATCTCCGGCGTAGCGCACAATTTGGACGAAGCCCGCGCCGTGGCGAAATCCATCGGCAAATTTCCGCTCATCATACGGCCCGCGTTCACACTTGGCGGCACCGGTGGCGGCATCGGTTACAATCAGGAAGAATTTGAAGCCATCGCCAAGAACGGCATCGAGCTTTCGCCCGTCCACGAAATCCTCATCGAAGAATCCCTCCTCGGCTGGAAGGAATTCGAGATGGAAGTCATGCGCGACAAGGCCGACAACTGCGTCATCATCTGCTCCATCGAGAACTTCGACCCCATGGGCGTCCACACCGGCGACAGCATCACCGTCGCGCCCATCCAGACGCTGACCGACAAGGAATTTCAAATCATGCGCGACCAGAGTTTCGCCGTCATCCGCGCCGTGGGCGTGGAGACCGGCGGCTCGAACATCCAGTTCGGCGTCAGCCCGGAGAATGGCCGCATGGTCATCATCGAGATGAACCCGCGCGTCAGCCGCAGCTCCGCGCTCGCGTCCAAGGCCACTGGATTTCCCATCGCGAAGATCGCGGCCAAACTCGCCGTCGGCTACCTGCTCGACGAACTCAAGAACGACATCACGCGCGAAACTCCCGCGAGCTTCGAGCCGAGCATTGATTACGTCGTGACCAAGATTCCGCGCTTTGCCTTCGAGAAATTTCCACAAGCCGACCCCACGCTCACCACGCAGATGAAAAGTGTGGGCGAGGCGATGGCCATCGGCCGCACCTTCAAGGAAAGCCTGCAAAAATGCCTGCGCTCGCTGGAGATTGGCCGCAGCGGCCTGGGCGGCGACGGCAAACCCTGGCGGATTGGAACAGAAATCTATGGCGACCGGGACATCCTCCCGCGCGACGTCATCAGCCGAAAACTGAGCGTGCCCAACGCCGAACGCATCTTCTTCATCCGCCACGCCCTCCGCGCCGGCTTCACCATCGAGGAGATTTACAACCTCACGAAGATTGACCGGTGGTTTCTGGTGCAGATTAAGGAGATTGTGGATTTCGAGGAGGAGCTGGCGGGGGCGAAGAACTAACGATGATTTGCCGCCGCCTGGCGCTGCGGCTAACCTTTTCGCCATGAAAGCTCTGGTGTTGAAAGACGAACAGTTCGTGACCGACGCGAACGGCAAGCGCGTGGGCGTGCTGCTCGACGTGAAGACCTACGAGCACCTGCGGGATGCCGAGGAGGAACTGGCCGACATCCGCGCCTACGATGCCGCCCGGCCGAAAGTCACGGCAGAGCTCAAGGCTGGACAATTTTCCACGCTCGCTGACTACCGGGCAAAACGCCGCGTTCAACGGAAATGAGGTATCGCGTCATCATCCCCAAGTCGGTGCAGAAAGAACTGGAACGGATGCCGGATGATGGGGTGAAGAGGATTCTGATCCGCCTTGCCCAGTTGGAGACCACTCCGCGCCCCGCTGACGTGAAGAAGCTCAAGGGCCGCGAGGCGTGGCGGATTCGCGTGGGCGACTACCGCGTGATCTACGAAATCCATGATCGACAACTGCAAATCCTTGTCGTCACCATCGGCCATCGCCGTGAAATTTACCGCTGACCATTCTCGCCACGCCCTGCGCGCCGGCTTCACCATCGAGGAGATTTTCAACCTCACGAAAATCGACCGCTGGTTTCTGGTGCAGATCAAAGAGATCATGGATTTCGAGGAGGAACTGGCGGGGGCGAAGAATTAGGAATGAAATCATGAGCATCAAGACGAGTGTTGGAAGCCGTTTGGAAACCAAGACGGCGTTCATCAAAGAACTGATTGCCGACATCCAGAAAGGCGAAATCAAGATTCCGCAGTTCCAACGGAAATTCGTCTGGAAAGAACCGCAAGCGTTGGCTCTGCTAGACAGCGTATCAAATAATTACCCTGTCGGAAGCGTCCTGCTCTGGCGCACACACACGAAACTTGCCGTCGAGCGAAACATTGGGGATTTCAAACTTCCGAAGACCGACGACCATTCGCCAACCGACTATGTGCTCGATGGCCAGCAGCGTATTACTGTGATCTATTCGTGTTTGGGTGCGCCCATAGACGAAGCTGGCTTTGCCGCAGGTTATGATTTGGGCACGGAAGAGTTCGTTCAGCTGCCAGTTGAAGGGGAAGCGGTCGCATTTCCGATGCGCTCGCTTTTCAATACAACCAAGCTTTTGAATTATCGCACAGGATTACAGACCCATCCGACATCCGCGATTTATCAACAGCGACTCGATGATTTACTGGAATCGTTCAGCGCATACAAACTCCCTGTCGTCGTTCTGAAAGAGCTAAGCGTTGAGGAGGTATGCCCCATCTTCGAACGAATCAACAGCTCCGGCACGAAGCTATCGACGTATGATCTCCTGGTTGCCGCGACATGGTCGCCCACATTTGATCTAAACTCTGTCGCCAACCAAGTGGCGACCTCTCTTGAGGCCAAGGGTTTCGACAGCATTGATTCAACCACGATTCTTAAATGCCTCGCTGCGGTTCAGTTCGGTGGACTCAAACGCGACCAACTGCTTGACCTCCGCGAAGTGAAGGAAGAGCGAATGCAGGAGCTTGTGACAATTACGAGCGATGCGCTTCTGCGTGCAGTTGACCTTCTGTCCACGGAATTTCGAATTCATAGCTGGGATTTCTTGCCATACGAAGCAGTGCTCGTCGTTCTTTGTTACGTCTGTTCCAAATCCAAATCGCTCGACGCAGCTCAGCACGTCCGCCTTCGTCAGTGGTTTTGGCGTTCAGCTTTCAGCGAACGATACCGCGTTGGTGGCGAGGGTTTCGTTACACGTGACCTCAAGACGGTGTCTGAGTTTGTTGGAGAAGGCGGAGACCCCACTTTATTCGGTGAGCCGCCAACCGCAGGACACCTAGCTCAAGCGACATTCCGCATCGGAAATTCGAGAACCCGCGCGTTTATCTTGGCGCTTGCTGCTATGCGCCCGCGCAATCTTACAAATGGAGCTCATATTGATACCGCAGAAGCCTTGTCCCAATTCAACAGGAAACAATTTCACCATGTTCATCCAAGAGCGCATTTGAAACGTGCCGACACCAAAGAGGAGTCGAACTCGTTGGTGAACATTTGTATGTTGGCCGCAGCAGCAAACAATTTAATCAGCGACTCTCCTCCCCAGGAATACATCCCAGCACTTCTCAAAACGCACGCCGATGGCAATGAGGTTCTTGCTTCCAACTTGATGCCGAAGACAGCCGCTTTGGATTATTCAACAGCTTCATACGCGCAATTTATGACTCTCCGATCAGAGATTCTTGCCAAGTTTGTGGCGGACCTCTGCGACGGTCGCACACAGAATCTCAGTTGAGCTGATCGTTTCCTCAACATCGCGTCCTCGAATCCTAACGGGATTCAAATCCTTCAGCCCAGCGGTTGCCCCGAAAGCCTTCGGGGCTATCCCGGGAAGCCGTCTCCACCCAGTACGCAAAGGAGCGCGGCATTTATGCCGCTTCAACACACGAGCGCATTGCGACCCCGGAAAATTTCGATTGGCCTGTTTATGCGAACGTTGAAGCGGCGTGAACGCCGCGCTCCTCACGTCCCGCAGAAGGTTTGGTAAGCGCGGTCGCTGGGCACCTGTGGAGTGCTGAACTCCGGGAGTTGGCGTTCGTAAGCAAAGGGCTGCGCGAGTACGTCGAGGAGTTTCTCCAGCACGCTCAGGTCACCGTGCAGCGTCGCGGCGGCGAGGGCTTCCTCGACCTTGTGGTTGCGCGGGATGAACGCAGGGTTGTGCCGGCGCATCAGTGCGCGCGCTTCGTCGCGGCTTTGCGGCTGGCGGCCGAGCCGTTCCTGCCAGCGGGTGTGCCACGCTTGAAATTCGGCGCTGACCGTGATCGCAGCGTCGGTCATCGCAGCGCCGGAGAGGTCGCGAAAGGTGTTGGTGAAATCCGCTCGATGCTCCTGCATGACGGCCAGGAGGTTCTCGGCCAGTTCGGCATCGCCAGGTTCATCGTTAAAGAGCCCGAGCTTGGTGCGCAGGCCGGCCAGCCAGTGCGTGTGGAAGATTTCCGGAAACGTTTGCAAGACGCCGTTAGCCATGGCGACGGCTGCCTCTTCGTTGGTGTGCAGCAACGGCAGCAAGGCGGAGGCGAGGCGCGAGAGGTTCCAGTGCGCGATGGTCGGCTGGTTGGCGTAGGCGTAACGACCGTGGTGATCGATGGAGCTGAAGACTGTCGCGGGATGGTAGGCGTCCATGAACGCGCACGGGCCGTAGTCGATCGTCTCGCCGGACAGCGCCATGTTGTCGGTGTTCATCACACCGTGGACAAACCCGACCAGCTGCCAGCGCGCGATGAGTGCGGCCTGACGTTGGAGCGCCGCTTGCAGCAATGCGCGGGCAGGCTCATCCGTAACCGGCACTTCGGGGTAATGCCGCTGCAGCGTGTAATCCACGAGCGCGCGCAGAGCATCGAGGTCGTTCTTCGCCGCCGCCCATTCGAACGTGCCCACGCGAATGTGACTGGCCGCCACGCGGGTTAGCACGGCACCCGGCAGCGTCGTTTCGCGAAACACCGGCTCGCCGGTCACCGCCACCGCGAGGCTGCGCGTGGTGGGAATACCGAGCGCGTGCATGGCTTCGCTGATGATGTATTCGCGCAGCATTGGCCCGAGCGCGGCGCGACCGTCACCGCGACGGGAGAACGGCGTCGGCCCCGGGCCCTTGAGCTGGATGTCGAAGCGCTCGCCCAGCGGGGTCAGTTGTTCGCCCAGCAAAATGGCGCGGCCGTCTCCAAGAAGGACGAAGTGCGCGTATTGATGTCCGGCGTAAGCCTGCGCGATGGGCGAAGCTCCCGGCGGCAGAGTATTGCCGGTAAACCATCCGGCGTTCCCCGGCTGACTCAGCGTGGTGGGATCCAGTCCCAAGCTTTCAGCCAGAGGTCGATTCAACACCACCAGATGCGGCGCGGCGACGGGAGTCGGTGCCACCCGGGCGAAAAGGCGATCCGGAAGTCGGGCGTAGGAATGATCGAGGCGCCAACCACCCGCGAGCGCGACCGCTGTTTGAAAAGGCGCGGCGTTCACTGGAATGCGTGCGCCTGCAAATCTTCCAGGGCGATAAACTCGAGCGCGTGAAGGTGCGTGGCTTCGAGGATGACCTGCGGAGCCATGCCCGCATTGAAGGCCTCGACCCAGCGAGTGACGCAGAGGCACCAGCGGTCGCCCGGCGTCAGTCCCGGAAAATCGTAATGCGGCATCGGCGTCGAGAGGTCATTGCCCTGCGCGCGGCTGAAGGCGAGAAATTCGCCGGTCGCCACGATGCAGACGGTATGCAGCCCTTTATCATCGGGACCAGTGCGGCAATAGCCGTCGCGGTAAAAGCCGGTCATGGGCGCGGTGCAGCAGCTTTGCAGAGGCTGGCCAAGAACATTGCTGGGCATGGCAGTGATTGAATGTTGAGTCGTTAAATCTCGCACCTGAAGGTGCGCGGGGTAACTGAGCCGATCTGCCGTGAACTGCAAGCCCCGTCTGCGTCTTCGACTTTCGTCCGTAAGAACTCGTGAGGCTTTCGAGTGCGAGTCGCGCGCCGCTGGAGCAGGGGATTTCAATGACCTCAGCCTCGGGGCCGCAGCATGGCGAGGACTTGTTCGTGCAAACCTTTGAACCGTGAGGAGAGCGTGTAGAACTCCTGGGCGCGCGCGGGCTGCGGTTCGTTCTCCGCGATGATGAGGGCGAGGTGGGTGCCGTAGCTCAAGGCCTCGGCCTGAGTGATGAGCAACTGGAATTCAAACTCCGCGCCCTTCGAGTGCAGCAGCGCGTCCCGCTTGGCCTTGGCGATGGACGTTCGAGTGGCGCGCTCGCCTTGAGGAAGACCGCCGGCGGTGAGGTGGAGTCCAGGGGTGACCCGGGCGAGAATCTTCAGATTATCCGCAGCCTGTCCGGCCACGTCGGAGATTTCTTTCACGAGCCGTTTCAACTCGGCGGATTCGCGCTTGATGATGAGCACCTTGCTCAGGTGCCTTTCTTCGTTCACCAGTTCATTGAGCAAGGCGAGGGCGTTGTTGCGCGTTTCTAAATTGGCCTTCTGCTTCGCCGTCGAGGCCGTGACGGTGAGCGGCGCGGCGGTGCTTCGGGTCGTGGGCGACTGGCACGCGCACAACATGCAGAGCAGGAGCAGCGTGAGAAATTTTAACAGGTGCAACCCCATGGCCTGAACTTCCGTGTCTGGAACGAGTGTGACAAGGGGCTTCCTCCAGTTTGTCGCCGAACGATCCCGTGTCACCGTCCCGCCGGCTCAAGCTGCGGCTGGCCTTTCATCATGGCCTGGGCGGGCGTGTGGAAATCCACGGGCACGAAGGGGCCGAAGTGCTGATCGTTCGCCAGCGCGAAGACGGTGGAGCGGTCGCGCGGCAAATGGCGCGGCGGCACGAAGTCGCGCGTGTAGCGCGCAGTGCGGCTGATGCGGACGTCGTCCACCGCGCCGCGCCAGTAGAGCAGCGGGTAGGAAAAATTGTAGGTGTTGAACGCGCCGTTCGGACGCGCGCCGATGTAGAGCGACTTGTCGGAACTCAGCCGCGCGCCGAGGGCATTGGTGGCAGCGACTTTCCGTCCATTGACGAACAGGGCGATTTGCTTGCCGTCATAAACCCCGGCGAGGTGCGTCCACTCCCACGCGGGCAAACGCTCGGTCGCCTTCGCGATGATGGCGGGCTTGAGGTTCGAGACGCGGCGGTCGTTCACGTAACGGTCATCCGTCTGCACGCGGAACTGCGGCGGGCCGGCGACTTCAAGACTGAAACCGCCGATCTTGAGATTGGCCACAATCGCGCCGTTGGTGTCGCGCGTCGGCAGCACCCACGCTTCGACGGTGAACGGGCCGTCGGGGAAATTGATTTGATCGTTCTCGATCTCCAGGCAGGCGTTGGTTCCATTGAAGACGAAGCACTGGTTCGTTTTCACCTCGGCCCAGCCGGCACGCGGCGGCACCAGTTGCGTCTTCGCACGCAGGCTGCGCGCAGGCATGGCGAGCCGTGCTTCCGGCGTGAGCACGTCGAAGCGCAGTTCAAACTCCGGCGCTTCGTAGCCCGCGAGGCCGTTGGTGGATTCGCGCGCGACGACGAACTCAAAAACTTTTCCCTCCTCCGGCTCCAGTTTGGTGTGGCGATGATCGGGCGCGAGGACCCACGACGGGTCGCCTTTCGCCAGAATCGTGACGTCGATGGGCAGGAGGCAGGGATTCGTGACCGCGACCTGATAGAGGGCGCTGGCCGAGCCGTCGAGTTGCAGCGCAATGGGCGGCGAGATGAATTCGTGCAGCAGGTAGCGCGCGGCCTCGACTTCGAGATGGCGCGCGGGCGTGAACTGTTTTGGATCAAACACGCCGCCCACGGGAATCGAAGCCATGGAGAAGCCATTGCTGCGCACGGTCACCACGTTGAACTGATGGAGCAGGCCGAAGTATTCGTACTGCATCCCCGGCGTGAGCGAACCGCCGGTCGTCGCCAGTGCGTAGTAGCCGATGCCGTCGCGCACACCGTCGTAGCGCATCTGATGGATGTGGCCCGCGAGCACGGCGCGCACGTTGCCGTTCTTCACGAGCAGCTTGTGGACTTCGTCCCAGTTGCTGCCGGGATAACGCGCGCCCCACCAGAACGGGTGATGCAGAAAAACGAAGACGTGCTGGAGGCGCTTCATCTTTTCCAGCTCGGCGGCGATCCACTTCAACTGCGTCTGGCTGATCTGCTGTTGCTCACGGTCGCCGAAATTGCGCTGGCGGCCATCGGGATTTCCCTCGTCGGAAAAAAGCGTCAGGAAGCCGGTGTTCTTGTGCTCGAACCAATACCAGAGCGGGCCAAAGTGCTGCTCATAATTCTCCTCGTGCTCGCGCGGCGGTTTCGCCTCCGGGTCCTTCGCGTCCTTGCGCCAGTAGATGTCGTGATTCCCCGCGACCGGAAACCACGGCATGTTCAGCTTGCTCATCGTGAACTGGAACTCCTCCATCTGCTTCATCCACGGGTCGGTCTGGTTGTAGCCGTTCACGAGATCGCCCACGGTCATCACCAGATCAGGGTCGAGCAGGTTCGCGTCCTCGACGGCTTGCGCGAGAATCTTGATGCCTTCCGCCGGCCCGCCCGTGCGGTCGCCAAAGACGACGAAATGAAACACGTCATCGCCCTTCGGCAGCGGGAGGACTTTCGGCGACGTGCGGCTGGTGTGAAGGTGCGGCTCGGCGGCCCTCGCCGGCAGGAGGCAGCCCAGCCCGATGATCAATGCAGTGCGGAGAAATTTTTGGTTCACAAGTTTGGATGCTGCGGAAGCAGCGGCTTACCGACAAGCACGAAGCAGGCGTTCAGGGCCCACGGCGAATTCACGGGCTTGCCCAACCATTTGATTCGATGTCGCATAGCGCCTCCAAACAGATGAGGTTCACGAACTTTTCCACTCCATGCGAGAACCGGGCGTTTTCGTTCGCAGAATGGTTGCAAAGCAGTCGTTTGCCCGCCTTGGTGAATACGCCGTGTTCAGGGCCGGACGATGTAAAAAGATTCTGTCCGCGCCGCCCATTCGCTGGGACAGTCGCCTGCTCGATTGCGACTATGAACATTTCATCCGCCATTTTTGACCGCAGCGCGCCGGACCTGGAGTCGTGTCCGGACGAGTCGCTGCCCGAGTTCGCCTTCATCGGAAGGTCGAACGTCGGCAAGTCGTCGCTGCTGAACATGCTCGCCGGCAAGGACGGGCTGGCCCGCGTCTCGCCCACGCCGGGGTTCACGAAGCTGATCAACATCTTCACCATGAACAAGAACTGGCGGCTGGTGGACCTGCCGGGCTACGGCTTCGCGCACGTGGCGCGCCAGGACAGCGCGCGGTTCAACGAGGCGGTGCTGGAATACTTGCAACACCGGAAAAATCTTTCCTGCGTCTTCGCGCTCATCGACTCGACCCTGCCGCCGCAGAAGATCGACCTGGAATTCCTCGAATGGATGACGGGCCACTCGCTTCCGTTCGTGCTCGTCTTCACCAAGACCGACCGCGTGTCGTCCGTGAAGGTGCAGGAGAACATCGCGGCCTTCATGGATCGCATCGCGGCGTGGTTCGAGAAACGGCCGGAAATTTTCATGTGCTCGGCGATCACGGGGGATGGCCGGAGGGAATTGCTCGGGATGATCGACAAGTCCCTGGTCGAAGAGCCGGGTGAAGCGGCGGAAGAGTCGGAGCCATCGGCGGCGGATGTGGCGCCCGATGCGGAAGACGCGCCTGCCGCCCGCCCGAAGGCGAGCGCGCCCGTGAGTCACCCCAAGCACCTGCGCCGCGCGCGCCCTTGGTGAGATCGTAGTTGTCGCCGCGCGCCGGGAAAATTCTCCCGGTCCTTACTTCACTTCGATGACTGCGGTTGAGGTCGAACCGTTCACGCCGAACTGGTTGAGAGTTCTCGCTTCGAGCCGGTTCGAGCCTGAATGGACAGGCCAGTCGAACTGTTCGCCGGAGGACTTCCATGCGCCGCCATCGGTTCGCACTTCGTACCGTTTGAAGTTTGGCGTCAGCGTCTTGAGCGCGACGTGCAGTTTCCCGTCCCCGGCCCGAAGACTCAACGCCGCCTGACCAATCGGAAAGTACGGATCCACCGCCGGATTCGCAGGCAGCGTCCGCACATGCCACTTCGTGCCGTCGCAAAGCGCGTCCTTGGTGATGAACATCTTCACGTAGTCGTAACCGGAATCCATCAGGTCGGTGTTCGGGATGTAGCCGATGAAGCCGTATTTGTCGGGTTCATCCGGATCCACCGTCAGGTCGCCAAAGCCGGCGAAGCGCCCCAGGAGAATGGGCAGGTCGGACTTGCGATACTTCTTCCGCTCCTTCCCGACGACGAAGACGAGGTTCGTGCCGCCGCGATAAAACCATTCCTGCCGAAGCTCGAAGGCGTTGAGCGGCACGCCATCCTTTTCCAGAAACATGTTGCTCGTGGGATCGAGCATCACCCACTTGCGATGCTGGTTGGACCAAATCTCCGTGACCGAATGTTCGGTGGAGCCGCCGTTCTCGTTCGCGCCCTGATGCCGTCGCAACGCCAGCGGGCGATCCACCCAGCCCAGACTGGCTGCGGCGGACACCAACACCTCCGCGTACTGTGCGCAGAAGAAGGTGTGCCCTTCGCCGATGGCTTGCAGAATCTGGAGCGCGCCGTGGCAATTCGTGGAAGGCCGCCCAAACTTTTTGAACTGCCGGTGCGTCCAGTCCATCAACAGAACCTGCTGGTCGAACTCGTCCTTGCCCGGCGCAATCACCTCGTCGAGACGCCCGCGCTCGCGCAGTTCCTTCAGCTTGGGATTCTCGAACGAATCGAACTTGAACCGCCTGGTGTATTCGCTTTCGACGAACGGCAATGTGTCCAAAGTCCGCAACGTTGCCGTCCGACCACTGAGGTCGATGGTAGCTCCTTCTTTCAGAGACTCGGCCGACTGTCCGCTGGCGGCGAACGTCAGCAATGCCCACCAAAGAAGCACGGCGCGATGAAAGGATTTGGCCATGCCCACTTCATCCATTTCCCCCCCCGGAAACACAAGGCGATATGTTCTCCTGCGCGGAATTGACGCCGCCCGTCCTTTCAGCGAAGACTTCAAGCATGACGGACACTCAGGCCGCCCGTGAACTCGCCGCCCTGCCGCCGAAGACCCGGCGCGTGGTGTTCAATTTGATTTCCATGCTGCGCGCCCTGCCGGGACCGGATGCTGCGCCGCGCAAGGCGAAACGTCCGCCGCTGGAGCGAGAAAAGTTTATCGGCATGTGGCGTGACCGCGAGGACATGGCGGACTCGACCGAATGGCTCCGCTCGCTCCGTGGGCGCGAGTGGAAGCGCGCATGACTCCGCTCCTCGTGGACACGGACATTCTGGTGGATGCCAGCCGTGGCGTCCCTGAAGCCATCGAATTCCTCAAACAAGCGGAAGCTCAAGGAACCCTCAGCATCAGTGTCATCACCCGCATGGAACTGCTGGCAGGATGCCGCGACAAACGAGAGCAGCGCGAGGTGGAGCAATTCCTGAAACGCTTCACCTTGGTTCCGCTCAACGAAGTGTCGTCGCAACTCGCGGTGGAATTGCTGACGCGATACCGCCTAAGTCACGGCCTGCAGATTCCCGACGCGCTTATTGCGGCCACCGCGCTGGCGTCCGGCCATTCGCTGGCAACGAAGAACCAAAAGCACTTCCGTCCGATCTCCGACCTCAAGCTCCTGGCGTATCCGTAGCCGTCGTTCAACTGCTTCATGTTGAAGCGGAGGAAAGGTTACGCGCTCACGCCCGCCGCACTTGCCCGGCTCAACTGTGATGCCTAGCAGAGGAAAGCAACGCTGCCGACAAGCGGCGAGCGTTTGAATGCTGATGGCTGCATAAAATGGGCGCTTCACAGTCGTCATCACTCCGCCGCCAGCGACACGCAGACGATTTCCTGGTCGTTGCGCGCGTAGATGGATTTGTTCGCGAAGGCCGGATGCGACCAGACGACGGGGCGGCCGGGGTCGCGATTGTCAGCGTCGAGCAGATGCGCGCGGCTGATCTCCTCGTATTTCTCCGCGGTGAGTTTGGCGATGATGAGGTCGCCGCCTTCACTGAAAATGAAGCTGCGGTCGCCGTGCTTGATTACGAAGGCGTGACCCCAGCGCGCGGACTTGCCGCTGGTCGGTGCGAAGGTTTCCCAGAGCCGCTCGCCCGTCTCCAGCTTCAGGCAGCGGAACTGGCCGTAGCTGCACGGGCTGTAGATGTGGCCGTTCTCGATGAGCGGCGTGGCCATGACGCTGTGCAAGCCGTCCGTGTCCTTCTCGCTCACTTTCTGGCTCTGCCAGACGGGCGTCGCCTTGTCCGCGCCGACGCGCAGCAGCAAGGAGCCATTGTAGAACGAGGTGAGGAACAGAAGGTCGCCAACTTTGCGGGGGCTGGGAATGGTCATGCCCGAGCGCACGGAAGGCGTGAGAGGATGGCTCCACAGAATTTTGCCCGTCTCAGGGTCCAACGCGTTCACGGCTTCGGGATGCCAGAGAATGAGCTGACGCTTACCGCCAAACTCATAAATCATCGGCGGTGCGTAGCCCGGCTCCTTCGCGGCGAGCGCGCGCCAGAGTTCTTTGCCGGTGTCCTTGTCGTAAGCAACAGCGACGCTGCCCTGGCCACCGGCGAGGCAAATCAGTTTCTTCCCATCGACGAGCGGATGACCGGCGAAACCCCACACTGGCGTCTTCACGCCCAGCTCCTTCTTGAAATCGTGCGACCAGAGGACCGTGCCCTTCTCGGCGTCGAGACAGAGCAGATTTCCCTCGCTGCCGAGCGTATAGACTTTGCCGTCCGCGACCGCTGGCGTGACGCGCGGGCCGGAGGCGTAGCTCACGGTGTAGGCGGAATCGTATTCGTGCTGCCAAAGGATTTTGCCGTCGGCTTCGTTCAGGCAGAGCACACGCTCGTTGCCGGGAATCTCGCCGCGCGCGAAGGCGTTCGCGGGATTCTTCGCGCCCGTCGCGAGTTGGCGGTCCATGACATACACGCGGCCTTTCACCACCGCCGGGCCGCTGTAGCCGCCGCCAATCGGCGTGCGCCAGCGAAACTTCAAACCGTTCGTCGGCAACTTCTCGACGATGCCTGTCTCCCGCCACACGCCATCGCGCTGCGGCCCGAGCCATTGCGGCCAGTCCTCGGCATGGAGGGAAAAAACGAGAGTCAGCATTCCGAGGCCGACGCATGGACGGAGGAAGGGGAGGAGAGCTTTCATTGGTGGCGAGCTAAACAGCATGGAGAACAGGCGTCAAACCTGGCGCGGTTCGCAAGGAGCGCGGCCTTTCAGGCCGCTTCAATCCACCCATGCCAGAGGGTTTCGTATATTCGGGCCGTCTTGGAACTGCGAACGGTGAAGCGGCGTGAACGCCGCGCTCTGGCCAGCAAAACAGTTGACCGGCAACGCCGTCGTGACACGGTGCGCGGTGAAGGCGGTTCCATGAAACAAATTTTCCAATCCATCATGTTGGCGCTGGCGGGACTCGCGCTCGCCGGTTCTGCGCGGGCGCAAGATGATGTGCTCTCCCCCGAACTGCTGCAGCAGGCCGCCGAACTGATCGCCGACAACCTCGATGACGACGCGCTGGACGCGCTCGGCGTGGACAAGAACCTCGTCAACCAGTTCCTCGCGGAAGTGCAGAAGCGTTTGCAAGGCTCCCAAGTTTATGACCTTGGCACCTTGCGCCGGACGGCCGTGCAGCTACAGCCGTTGCTCGCGAGCTTCGAGGAGACGCAGCCCTACGCGGTGTGGCTGAAGGCGCATCTCGATTACTTCGAGGTCTCGGAGCGGTTGCGCGCCGAGGCCAGTGTTAAAACCAATCGCACCACGCCGCTGCTCGCGCCATCGCCTGAAACCCAGCGCCGCATGTGGACGAAAGTGATCGAGGAACGCCCCGCGCCCGCCACGACGAACAAGCAAGTCGCGCGGCTGAAACAAATCTTCATCGAGGAACGCGTGCCGCCCCAACTCGTCTGGCTCGCCGAAGTGGAATCTTCCTTCGATGCCCGCGCACGCAGTCCGGCGGGGGCCGCCGGATTGTTTCAACTCATGCCCGCGACGGCGCGCAGCCTGGATTTGTCCGTCGGTCTGCTGCGCGATGACCGTTTGAACGCGGAGAAGAACGCCCGCGCGGCGGCACGTTATCTTCGTTATCTGCACGGGCGATTCAAAGACTGGCGGCTGGCGCTGGCGGCTTACAATTGCGGCGAGGGCCGCGTGGCCGGCCTGCTCAAGAAGCACCGGGGCAAAACCTACGACGACATCAATCAGTTCCTGCCCACCGAGACGCAAATGTATGTGCCCAAGTTCGAGGCCACGCTGCGCAAGCGGGAAAAACTCACAATTGGTCAATTGAGCATGGGAGCGTAGGTGAAATCGCTTTGAAGACTCGGGCCTTCAAACTTAATGTTCCGTCCTGCGAAGCCGTAAAATCGCATTCCCGTTTCCGAGAGTTATCGGGACGCGAGTCGTTTGAAGAGGCAACGCATAAATCTCGGCAACCCATCCCCAAAAACCGATTCCGAAGTCCAAAAATTCTTCGACCGCGTAACGCGACCCACCGTCACCGTCGAACTCGAGAAAAGCGGTCGCACCCGGTGCCGGAGCATTGCTAACTACTAATGACAATCGCGGTGAAAATGTTTGTCCCGAGTGCTCCACATGTTTGCCATTCGCCAGCAAGAGTTCGATGATCTGCCTTCCTGGCATGCCGCGATTCAAATCTATGTAGTTGTAACTCAAGGCTACCCACTGCAGAGACGGCAAGTTCATGGAATGAAGCGGCGGAATATTTGTCAGCAAATTTTGCGAGACGGTTAGCACTTCAAGTTTTTGGAATTGCGCCACAGCCTCGATATTCGTCAGTAAATTCCCGTCAAGAGACAGGTGCGTAATATTTGTGAAGTTTGTAGTGAAAGACATATCCCTCAGCCGGCAGTCGCGTACGTCCAGATTGTGCAGCGCAGGCAAGTTAGCGACTCCAAGTTCGACGATATGATTTCCAGAAACGCTCAGAAACTGAAGATTCGTAAGTCCTGAAAGCGGTCTTAAGTCAGAGAGTCCGACGCCCTCTAGTCCGAACCAGTCACTCGATCCACCCAGTCCGAGGGCATTAAGTTTTATCAACGCTCCCAAGCCCGCAGCGTTGGTGATTCGATTGCCTGAGAGGTTTAGTATTTCAAGGGAAGTCAGTTGCAATACTGGGGATAAATCACTGACTTCATTCTGGCCTAGGTCGAGGAAGCTAAGGTTGGTGGCTGCTTCGATCCCGGCCAAGTTGGTTATGCTCCGATATTGCGCCTGTAATTGAGTCAGACCAGCCATGTCATTCGAGGTCAATGGCCCGGTGGGCTTGTTCAATTGCCCGCGAATAACTGCGTCGAGCTGCGAGTCCGCAATGACCACTAGACCATCTCCAAACACAGGGGAGCAGGCGAGATACGCAAAAAGGAGAGCCGTAAAAAATTTCAACGCGTGATAATTACCACACCCATGACCATTTTCCAGAAGGGATAATGCGGCTGGGTTGCGGAGGACTCATCAATGGCTAAACAAAGCCTGAACGGTTCGTTGCTTCCCGACGCGCGGCTGCGCTACGCTCCCCGACCGGGTGACAACCCGGAGACTCGTATGACAACCAAACTTTTTTCTGAACTGGGCATCTCACCCGAAGTGCTCAAGGCCATCGACAAGCTCGGCTTTGAACAAGCCTCGCCCATTCAGGCCGAGGCCATCCCGGTGCTCATGTCCGGGCGCGACGCGGTGGGCCAGTCGCAAACCGGCTCCGGCAAGACCGCTGCGTTCGCTATCCCGGCCATCGAGAAAACCGATCCGGCGCAGAAGTCCGTGCAGGTGCTCATCCTTTGCCCGACGCGGGAACTCGCGGTGCAGGTCTGCGAGGAAACGCACAAGCTGGCGCTCTTCAAACGCGGCATCACGCCGCTGCCGATTTACGGCGGGCAATCCTACGAGCGCCAGTTCTGGGGCTTGAAGCAGGGCGCGCAGATCGTCATCGGCACGCCGGGACGCGTGATGGATCACATGCGGCGCGGCACGCTGCGGCTCGACACGTTGAAGATGGTCATCCTCGACGAGGCGGACGTGATGCTGAACATGGGTTTCCGCGAAGACATCGAGACGATTCTCAAGGACGCGCCCAAGGAGCGGCAGACGGTGTTTTTCTCGGCGACGATGCCGCGGCCCATTCGCGACTTGATCGAGAAGTTCTCCAAGGAACCCGTGACGGTGAAGCCGGAGCAGAAGGCCATGACCGTGCCGACGGTCGAGCAGATGTATTACGAGGTGGACCGGCGCTTCAAAGTCGAACTGCTCACGCGGCTCATCGACATTCACGACTACAAACTCGGCATCGTCTTCTGTAACACCAAGCGCATGGTCGATGACCTCGTGGATCATCTGAACGCGCAGGGCTATTCCGCCGACCGTCTGCATGGCGATATGACGCAAGGGATGCGCGACCGCGTGATGAACAAGTTCCGCAAGTCGGGCCTGGAATTTCTCGTCGCCACCGATGTCGCCGCGCGCGGCATTGATGTGGACGACGTGCAGGTCGTGTTCAATTACGACCTGCCGTATGACCCGGAAGATTACTTGCATCGCATCGGGCGCACGGGCCGGGCCGGACGCAGCGGGCGGGCGATATCCTTCGTGGCCGGACGCGAGCTGTTTCAAATCCAGCACATCGAACGCTTCACCAAGACGCGTGTGCAGCGTGGAAAAATTCCGACGGAGGGCGAAGTGGGACAGGCCAAGGCCGGCGCGTTCCTCGACAAACTGCGCGCCACGCTCAAGGGCAACGAGTTCGTGAAACAGGATCGCCTGATCGAGACGTTGCTGGAGGAGGGGTTCACCTCGACCGACATAGCCTCGGCGCTAATTCATCATTTGCAGAGCAACGAAAGCGCGCCGGCGAAGGCGGCGGAACCGCGCGAGGAATTGGGCGGACGCGAGGATCGCCGTGACGATCGCGGGCGCGGGATGGAGCGGCGCGATGATCGGCCGACCCGGCCGGATCGTCCGGCGCCGCGTGACTTTGACCGGCGCGGGCCGCGCGAGGGCGGGGAGAACCGCTTCGGACCGCCGCCCCGCCAGGAGTGGCGTCGCGACGAGCCGCGCCGCGAAGCCCGGCCAGTTCCGGCGAAACGACCGGAGTTCAAGAAATCGCCGCCGGTGGTGCCGCCTAAGGCTGTGGTTCGGGCGGCGCAGGAAATCGCCGCCGAGGCCACGGTGGAAAGCGTGCCGGTTGCTCCGACCGCACCTCGCAAGGAATTCACACCGAAACCCGCGCCCGCCAAGGCCGTCGGTGTGCCCAAGGAAAGCCGCGCCACGCCTCCCGAAAAGACGCGGCTCTATATCAATGTGGGCAGCGCGATGGGTGTCACCGCCCAGGACGTGGTGGGAGCGATCATGGGTGAAACCGGTTTGCAGCCTGCCGTCGTCGGCACCATCGACATTCGCGAGCGGCATCTCTTCGCCGATGTGGCGAGCGAGCACGCGAACAGCATCATCGCCAAGCTCAACCGCACGCGGATCAAAGAGAACCGCGTGAAGGTCAAGGTGGCGTGACGGGCAGAGTCAGTAATCAGTGGCGGCCACATGCGCCGTTTGAGCACTGTTTCACTGATTGCTGATTACTGACTCACTGAATCCCCGCCATCGCGTGGCCCGCGATCCAGCCCGTGGTCCACGCCGCCTGAAAGTTAAAACCGCCGGTGATGCCGTCGATGTCCAGCACTTCGCCGGCGAAGAACAGGCCGGGGCAGACGCGGCTTTGCATCGTTTTGAAATCCACTTCCTTGAGGCGCACGCCGCCACAGGTCACGAACTCGTCCTTGTTCAAACTCTTGCCCGTGACCTGAAATTCGCCGCGCACCAATTGTTGAATCAGCCGGTGCTGCTGCGCGCTCGACAACGCCGACCAGCGCGTCTCGCGCGCGATGCCGGCGGCGATGACCAGTTGCTCCCACAGCCGTGCGGTCAGTGGAGCGATCGGAAAATTCACGACCAGTTTCGCGGCCTGACAGTTTCGACGAGACTGGAGGTCGCGTGCGAGTTGATCCACGGGCCGGTCGGGCAACCAGTTCATGTGCAGCAGAAACTTGTAATCCAGTTCGTGCAACGCCCGCGCGCCCCACGCCGAGAGCCGCAGAATCACCGGCCCGCTCAAACCCCAGTGCGTGACGAGCAGCGCGCCGCGCTCGCGCAGGCCGGTGCCGGGCACGGAGGCTTCGGCGGATTCCAGCGACACGCCGGCCAGTTCGCGCAGCCACGGCGTTGCAATGTGGAAAGTGAACAGCGACGGCACCGGTGGCTCCAGCGTGTGCCCGAGCGAAACGGCGAGCTGACCAAGCGCAGGCGTGCGGCAACCGCCGGTCGCGAGTAGCAGACGATCCGCCGTCATCGTTCCGCCGTTCGAGAGCGTCACGGCGAAAGTTCCATCCGCATTTTTTGTGGCACTCTCCACGCCGCAGTTTGCGACCAGCTTCACACCACGCCTGCGAGCTTCGCCGAGCAGGCAGTTGATGATCGTCTCCGAAGAATCCGTGATGGGGAACATCCGGCCATCTGCCTCGGTCTTGAGCTTCACGCCGCGCGACTCGAACCACTCCACGGTGTCGCTGGCCTGAAACTTTTGATACGGAGCGATGAGCGCGCGCTCACCGCGCGGGTAACGCTTCGTCAGTTCGCGCGGCTCGAAGCAACGGTGCGTCACGTTGCAGCGTCCGCCGCCCGAGATGCGGACCTTGGTGAGAAAATGCGGCGTGCGTTCGAGCACCGTCACTTCGGCGTCGGGCGACGCCTCGGCACAGGCGATGGCCGCGAAAAACCCCGCCGCGCCGCCGCCCACGATGATAATGCGAGAAGGATTCACAGAATGAAATTAGCGCAACTCGACTAGGCGCTGCCCCGCCGTGAATGACTGTTCAATCTTTGGCAGCGCGGACTCGAAAGCCGCCAGCAACGACTCGTTGCGGCAGTTGCCCATCCGCACCCAAAGCAAACGCCCGGTTTCATCAGGACGCTGGAGGAGGTGAACAAAGTCCTCGTCTTTCGAGATCACAATCAGGCCGTGGGTTTTCGAAAAGTTCCAAATCGGACGGTCGTCCGCCTCATTCAACGTGACATCAAGAACGTGCTGGGACGGATGTCCGGCCGCAGAAAGAAACCGCGCCAGCGCCGCTGGAAGCTGGTTATCCACCAGAAAATTCACGACGTTTGCAGCACGACGTGATCGGTGAGGCGCGACGCGTAGGCGATGCAGGCGAGGATGTCCGCCTCCTCAAGAAACGAGTAGTCGCGGAGGATTTCCGCATGGCTGGCGCCGTGGCTCAACAAGTCGAGCACATCGGTCACACGCAGCCGCTGGCCGCGCACGCAGGGACGGCCACCACATTTGCCCGGCTCCACAGTAATGCGATCCAGAAGTTGCATGACGGCATTGTGCGCTCGCGTGCGAATGAAAGCAACTACGCCGCCTCCAACTTCGCATCCGGCGGCAGCGCGGTGAGATGAATCTTCGGATTGCGTTGCGCGAAGAAATCGCAGGACCACTGCTCGGTGAAGAGCAGCACGGTGTTGCCTTTCACATCCGTGGCTTGCTTGGCTCCGGTCGGGAGCACCGAGTCGTCAATCGGCGCGTTGTTCTCCGTGGTGGCCCAGCGCAGAACTTTCCACGGCGCGTGATCGAGACGGGACTCCGCGCCGTATTCGGTCTGCATGCGGAACTGCACGACTTCGAATTGCAACGGGCCGACCGCGCCGAGCAGCGGCACGCGCTGTGCGGAGTCTTTGACGAGGTAGGACTGCACGACGCCTTCCTGCAACAACTGTTCGAGACCTTCGCGGAAGCGTTTGAACTGCGCGGTGCTGGGGCTTTGCAGCCACGCGAAGACTTCCGGCGTGAAGCGCGGAATCTCCTGATACTTCAGCGACGGATCGACCGCGAGCGTGTCGCCGATGCGGAAGTCAGAATGGCCGACGAGACCGACGACATCGCCGGGAAACGCTTCGTCCACCGTCTCGCGATCACGGCCAAATAATTTGTGTGAACTGGAGAGCCGCACCTTCTTGCCGGTGCGCGTGTGCGTGACGCTCATGTCGCGCTCAAATTTTCCGGAGCAGATGCGGACGAAGGCGAGACGGTCGCGGTGTTTCGGATCCATGTTGGCCTGAATCTTGAAGACAAAGCCGGAGAAGCCGTCGGTGACCGGATCGATCACGCGGTCATCCACGGTACGGGGCTTCGGCGGCGGCGCGAGTTCGAGAAAGGCGTCGAGCAGCATCTCCACACCGAAGTTGTTGACGGCGCTGCCGAAGAAGACGGGGGTGAGTTTGCCCGCGAGCACCTGCGCGTGGTCGAAGGCCGCGCCCGCGCCTTCGAGCATCGCCAGTTCATCCACAACTTTGGTGTAAACATCCGGGTTCATTGCGCTGCGCACGACGTCGTCGGAAAGATCATGCACGGACACCGGCGCGCGATACTTGCCCGCCACCACGCGCTCAAAAAAATGAACTTGCTTCGCCTGGCGATCAAATACGCCGCGAAATTCCTGGCCGTCGCCGAGCGGCCAGTTCACGGGATAAGCGTGAATGCCGAGCACGCTTTCCAGTTCGTCGAGTAGCGCCAGCGGATCGCGTGCAGGACGATCCAGCTTGTTCATGAACGTGAAGATGGGCACGCCGCGCTGCCGGCAGACCTCAAACAGTTTGCGCGTCTGGCTCTCGATGCCTTTGCCGGCGTCGATGACCATGACCGCCGCGTCCACGGCCGTGAGCACGCGGTACGTGTCCTCGGAGAAATCTTTGTGGCCGGGCGTGTCGAGCAGGTTCACACAGTACCCGCGATACTCGAACTGCAGCACGGTGGAGCTGACCGAGATGCCGCGCTTGCGCTCCAGTTCCATCCAATCGGAGGTGGTGGCGCGCTGATTTTTGTTTGCCGTGACAGAGCCAGCGAGTTGCACCGCGCCGCCGTAGAGCAGGAACTTCTCGGTCAACGTCGTCTTGCCCGCGTCGGGATGCGAAATGATCGCAAACGTGCGGCGGCGCGAAATCTCTTGTTCAATTGAGGCCATCTGTTTGTTCCAACGCCGAATCCGGCGACGGAGGGCGCGGACTGTAGGGGGTGGGCGGGAAAAACTCCAAATCCCAAAAAACAAACACCAAGCAAACACCAGGGTGTGATTAGAAGTGGCGGTCAAGCCGAGCCAGTCGAGCTGTCCCGTGGAGCCGCAGGCTTTGGGACTGCGGCCAGAATTGCCGCTCTGGATCCCCGCCGGAGGCGAGTCCCTGGGAGGCCGACGCTCCGCTTGAATCCAGAGCTGCGATGCTCGCAGCAGTCCCAAAGCCTGCGGCCCCACTGGCCGGGCCTGCCCGCCGGTCACAAACCGGCAGCACGTTGCGGGCGGCAGGTTTGACAGCGCGGCCCCCTTCACTACGCTGCCGTTCGGGCCGAATGATGAAAACTCCACCGACGGATCGAACGGACGCACTGCTGCGCGAGGCGATCGAACTGGCTCGCCGACACGCCGGCGGCGGCGCGGGCGGACCGTTCGGCGCGGTCATCGCGCGCGCTGGAAAAATTGTCGGGCGCGGCTGGAACAAGGTTTCCTCGACCAATGATCCGACGGCGCACGCGGAGGTCGTCGCCATTCGCGCGGCGTGCCGGGCGGAGAAGAAATTTCATCTGCACGGCTGCGTGCTCTACACGAGTTGCGAGCCGTGCCCGATGTGTCTGGCGGCGGCTTATTGGGCGCATGTGGACAAGATTGTTTTCGCGGCCACCCGGCGTGACGCGGCCGGGATTGGGTTCGACGACGCGTTTTTGTATCGCGAGTTTGGGCGTGACTTGAAAAAGCGGCGCGTGCCGATGCAGCAACTTTTGCGCGCGGAGTCGCGGCAGATGATGCGCGCGTGGCACGAAATGCCGGGCCGGGTTTTGTATTGAGGAGCGCGGCTCTCCAGAGCCGCAGCGGCCACGACCCTTCGGACGCGCTGCGGCTCTGGAAAGCCGCGCTCCGTTGCTTCAAACCTCCTTGAATGACGGCACGGGCGGCGTTGTCCCAATTGCCACCATGACAATCCCCATCCAGCCGGCCGTCGGCATCGCCTTGGTTTGCTCACTCGCGCTCACTGTTGAATTACCCGCCGCCAGCGGTGACTGGCCGCAGTTTCGCGGAACCGGAGCGTTGGGCATGAGCGATGCGAAAGGCGCACCGCTGACCAGGCAATCGCCTCCTGCTGCGCTCGAACAAGTTTCTCTACCTGCTGAGCGGTCTTTGACCCCGCAGATGAAGATGCGCCGTAACCTTCACTGCCGCGCAGCCCGTCTGAGGCCGCGTGTTTGACATGACCAAATGGAGTTGGGCGGTTCTCGCCGCCACGCTGTTCGCACTGAGTGCGACGGGCGGACGCGCGGACGGGCCGGTGGAGAAAAAGCCAGCGCGCGAGGAAGGCGGCAGGCGGAAGGAAGACTGGAAAAAACTGTCCCCCGCCGAACGCGAGGCCAAGCGCGACGAAATCAAGGGCCGCCTCGAAAAGCGCGTCGCCGAACTGCGCGAGAAGAAGGAAAAGAAAACCATCACCGCCCAGGAGGAGCGCGACCTCACGCGCAGCGAGCAAATCTTGAAACGCTTCGAGACGATGGAAAGCAAGGAGTCGCCGCTCCTGCGTGGCGGCACCAACACCCCCGCCGCGCCCGCGCCGCCGGAGAAATAATTTTGTGACTTGTGAGTTGGGTTCACATGGGCCACCGCGCGCGCGGTGGCTTTTGCTTTGTTCGCGCCGGAGCTGAATGCCAGAGTCACCCGACATGGAACGCAGCGATGCGGAACTGATTCGCGCGGTGTTGCAGGGCGACATGGCGAGCTTCGAGCCGCTCGTGGCCAAGTATTCCCCGCGCCTCTTCGCCACCGCCCGCCGCTACGCGCGGCGCGAGGACGAGATCGAGGACATTGTGCAGGAAATCTGGTCCAAGGCGTATCACAAGCTCGGCAGCTTTCGCGGCGAAGCGCCGTTCGAGCACTGGCTGATGCGGATGGCCGTTCGCACCTGCTACGATTTTCTCCGCGCGCACCAGCGCAACCGCGAGAACACCTTCACCGAGCTGACCAAAGAGGAGGACGACTGGATCGAGCGCGTGATGAGCGCGCCGGAGCAGGTCAGCGAAAAGGCCGAGGCCGCGAAGCAGCTCGTGGAGAAACTGATGCAAATGCTGCCGCCGCCCGCCCGGCTCATCATTCAACTTTTGGAGATAGAAGACCGCTCAGTGAAGGAGATTTCGGCCATGACCGGGTGGTCCGTGCCACTGGTCAAAGTGCGGGCGTTCCGCGCGCGGGCCGAGATGAAGAAGTGTCTCGCCAGAATTGCGCGGGACAAGTACCTGTAACCCAAGAGAGAAGCAGCCGTCTGAAACGAAGCCGTTATGAACCTCGACAATCTGCACAACAAACTGATCACGGCCGCCCGCGCGACCCCGGCGGACGACCGCGTGCCGTACGCCTTCGAGAAGCGCGTGATGGCGCGGCTCGCCGAGACGGTGCGCGTGGATTTGCTTGGCGCGTGGAGCGCGGCGCTCTGGCGCGGGGCCGTCGCCTGCCTGGTGGTCACGATGCTCTCCGGCGCGTGGTTGCTGCGGACGGAGCCGTCGTCCGAGCACGCGGAGTTCACCCCTGACTTCAATGCGGCGGTGTTTAACGCGGGGGTGTTCGCCAGCGCGGGTTCAACCGACGAAGTCTGGTGAAAATCTGGAAGGTCATCCTCGCGACGCTCGTCATCTTCGCCGCCGGCATGTTCGCGGGCGGGCTGGTGGCAAAAAAAGTTTTTCCGCAAAAGCCCCTGCCCATCGCGGCCCCACCAGTGGACATGCAGCAACGGTTTTATCAGAAGCTAAAAAGGGAGCTGGAACTCACCGCCGACCAGACCAACCGGCTGGACAAAATTTTCGTCGAAGGCAACGCGCGGGTGAAAATCATCTGGGACTTGATGGCTCCGGAGCTTCAGAAGGAGCGGCAGGAAGTTTATGAAAACATCCGTGCCGTGCTGAACCCCGAACAGCGCGAGAAGTTTGAACAGTTGACCAAGGAGCGTCCCCGCAAGTCCGACTCGGACGGCTCACGTCGCGGCCCCAAGCCGGGCGAGACCAATCGCAGCAAGGGGCCGCGTCCCGACGTCCCGCCACCGCTCTGAGTTTGGAGCGCCGGCTTCCAGCACGGCGCGTCAAAAACAGAATTTCCCAAGGTCTTTCTCAAGCCGGATGACTCAGGCTGACGTCAGTCGCATTCCAAAACATTCGCCGCTCTACGCGCCGTGCTGGAAGCCGGCGCTCCAATCCCACCTTCACATCCCCGCGAAGATTCCCTGCCGCGCGGCCATCGTGGCGAACAAACCCTTCGCACGCACCAGTTCGTCGAACGACCCCTGCTCCGCGATCCGCCCCTCTTTCGAGATCACGATGATTTGATCCATGTTCGCCAGCGTGCTCAGGCGGTGGGCGATGCAGATCACGGTCCGGTTTTTCTCCAACAGATCAATGGCGGCCTGCACTTCCATCTCCGACTCGGAATCCAGCGAGGCCGTGGCCTCGTCGAGCACCAGGATGGGCGCGTTGCGCACGAAGGCGCGGGCCAAGGCGAGGCGCTGGCGCTGACCGCCGGAGAGCGTCATGCCGCGTTCGCCGATGATGGTGTCGTAGCCCTCGGGCAGTTGCATGATGAACTCATGCGCGTGCGCCGCGCGCGCGGCCGCCTCAATCTCGGCCCGCGTCGCGCGCATGCGACCGGCGGCGATGTTCTCCGCGACGCTGGTGCGGAAGACGAACACATCCTGGCTGACCAGCGCCATCGGGCCGCGCAAATCGGCGAAGGACAAATCACGCACGTCGATGCCGTCGATCTTCACCGAACCGCCCGTCACGTCGTAGAAGCGGAAGAGCAGATTGATGAGCGTGCTTTTCCCGGAGCCGCTTTCGCCGGCGATGCCGAGCTTGAAGCCGCGCGGAATGGTCAGCGACACGCCGCGCAAGACCGCGCGCGGGCCGTATGTGAAATCAACATTCTCAAAACGAATCTCGCGGGAAAAATTCGCGAGCGGCTTCGGCGACGCCGGTTCGACGACGCTGGGCTTTTCGCGCAGCAGTTCCACCAATCGCTCCACGCCCGCGCCGGCCTGCTCGAAGGCGAGGTGCAGCGAGGCCAGCTTTTTCAGCGGGGCCATCAGAAACGCGAGCGCGCCAATCAGCATGACCAGTTCGTGCATCGGGCGGTTGCTCCAGAACAGATAGACGAGCACGACGCTGATGCCGAGGGCCGAGACCAGTTCCATGAAGGGGCCGGCCATTTCCCGCGCCTGCACCGTCTTCATGGTGTGGCGGATCAGTTCGCGGGCGTGATGTCGGTAACGCTCATTCTGATGGGCCTCGAGGTTGAAAGCCTTGAGCACGCGAATGCCGGAGAGCGCCTCCACGAGCAGTGAATTCTGGCGCACGCTCGCGCTCCGGCTGCCGCGTCCGGCGCGGCGGGTCTTGCCGCCCAGCACGGTGAGCGGAATGGCAATGATCGGGATCATCAGGGCGATGAACAGCGCGAGCTTCCAGTCCAGCCACCACAAGACCGCGAACGCGCTGAGGACGGTGAAGGACTCCCGCACCAGATCCGAGCCGGCCTGCCGCAGCGCGCGGTGCAGGCTCACGGTGTCCATGTTGACGCGGGTGAGCATGTCGCCGGTGGAGCCGCGCGTGAAATAATCGAGCGAGAGCGAGGTGAGCTTGGCCAGCACGTCGCTGCGCAGGTCGTTGACCACGCGCTCGCCGGCCCAGCCCATGCAGTAGTTGCTCACGTAATCCGTCACGCCCCGCAGCAGCGCGATGAGCGGGAGAAAGAGCAGCGCGCCGAGAATGCGCCGGGCGTCCAGCGGCACGCCCGCCCGCGGCAGCCACGGATCGATGGTGTCGTTCAGGTTCTGATTCCACTGCGCGGCGCGTGCGCGCAGGTCGGGAAAGAAGGTGTCTTGGATTTTTTCCGCCTTGGCCTTCGGAACAACTTTGTTTTCCAGGCCGCAGTTGGAGCAGACTACCGAGGCGGGTTCCTTCTTTTCGAGCCGCTCGGTCAGCACGCCCGCCGCCCAAAGGAACAGGCTGGCGGTTAGTCCGCAGATGCAGCCGACGACGATCCCGATGGCCACGCGCCGCCAGTAGGGCCGCATGTATTTCCAGCCGAAGCCGAGAATGATTTTTAGATCGCGCACGTTGTGCGGCTCATTAGCCGAGTCCGCGCCGGGTGAGTCAAGCCAAGCGATATGCGGAAGGTGGGATTGCTTGAATTCCGCAGCCCTCGGAGCGCCGGCTTCCAGCACGGCGCATCGCGGTCGAACGTGGTCAGCACACCTTGCTGAAAGGCGGCGCTCCGGCGCTCACCCCTTCAACTGCCGCTCGATCCGGGGAATCTGCCGCTGGAACAGGTTGCGGAAACTGTTCGTGTCGCGAATCTGCCGGTAGGACTCCAGCGCGTGTTTCAAATCACCCGCATTTTCGTAGGCGTCGCCGATGCGCTCGCGCGCCCAGTCCGCGCGCGCGGCGGTCTTCGCATCCGCGAGATAAATTTCATACGTCCGCACCACGTTGTGGTACTCGAAGTTGCGCTCGAAAATGTTTGCGCATTGGCCGAGCAGATTTTGCTCGTTGAAGAGCGAGCGGCGGTTCGGGTCCTTGGCCAGATCGAGATTGGGCAGGATGTAACCCTCGACGATGCGCGCGGCCACGCCGCCGTTCACCGCGAATTCAGAAGCATGCCGCGCCGCGCTCAATGCCGTCGTCACGCCTTGCCGGCGATGCTCGGGATTCCCGCTGGCCAGCAAACCTTTAGCGACGAACAGCTCCTGCCCGATGATTTTGTACATCGCATCGTAGCTCGTGGAGCCGCGGAGTTGCTGCTCGGAATTATCCGTGAATTGTGCGCGGGCTTTGACCAGCGTGGCTTGCACCGAGGCATCCGACGCGGCGGACTCGGTGGCTAATTTTTTCTGGAACTCCCACAAATCTTCCTCGATGGGCGTGATGGCCTGCTCTTTCCCCTGCCACTCGGCGCGGCGGGAAGGAGCCTGGCGCAACCGGGCCAGCTTCTTGCGCAGCACGGTCGCATTCGATTCCACCGTGGCGACTTCCGTGCCCCCGGCGGCGATCTGGCGCGTCAGGGTTTCCAATTGCGCCGCGCCGTCTTTCAATTCCGTTTCCGTCCGCACCACCGCGCGCTCGACCGCGACGGCGGCGGTCTTGAGCGCGAGATATTCCTCGCGCAACGCCTCGAAGGTTTTCCCCGTGCGCGTGCCCACGGGCACGGTCGGCGCGGAAGATTTCTCCTTGGGCTTGGCCATTTCGGCCTTGGAAGGGAACACGAAGTCGGTGCGGAAATTTGACGCGTGCGATTCTTTCTTCAAATAGCGGTCGAGCTTCCACCGCACGAGCCACGGGCGCGGCGGATGCGTCACGTAGCGCCAGCCAAGCGCGACGACGGTCGCGAAGGCCACGGCCGCGAACAGCAACATCCAGCGCTGCCGCGACAGGCGCAGCTTGCTCACTCGGATATCACGCAGATCAATGTCTCCCTTCATGCAAGGCTCACCAGAGCGGACGGACGCGGCGAAGGTTACAACCGGGGAAGCTCCAAGCTCCAAGGACCAAGCTCCAGATAAACACCAAACACCAAGCACCAAACGCTCGCCACGCCCTGGGAGCGCCGGCTTCCAGCCGGCGTGTGCGCGGTGTCTGTTCCGGCCGGTCAGGGTTTCCGGTGCATTCCAAAGCGGCGCTAAAAAACTTTACCTCACGCCAAGGACGCGAAGGACGCAAAGAAGACAAAAATGGAAAATCCTTTGCGCCCTTTGCGTCCTTTGCGTGAGGCACACGCTCGCGCCCGAGTTGGGTGTTTGGCGCTTGGTGTTTGGAGCTTATTTGAAGTTTGGTTTTTGGTTTTTGGAGCTTTATCCCCCATCTCCTTGTAACCCCCCGCCGCACCGCCGTGTCTGGCTGGGGAGCAAACTCTGAATTATGAACTCAACTTCTTTCACCACTCTCCGGCGCGCGGGTCTTGGCGTGTTCAGCGTCATCGCGGCGGCGCTCACCCTGACCAGCGCCAGTGCCCAGCCTGCAAACCCCGCTCCGACTACGCCCGCGCCCGGCGCACCGCTCGCCCAGGACGGCGGACGCGCCCAACGCGGCGGCGGCAACAATGTCCAGCGCGGTGGCAATTTCGGCGGCGGCCTGAACTTCGATGAAAAACAGCGCGAACTGTTGCAGGAAGCCCGGCAGGTCAACGCCGAGGAACTCCGCAAGCTCAACGAGAAGCTCGCCGAGGCGCAGAAGGAATTCGTCAAAGCCGTGGTCGCCGAGAAATACAACGAGACCGTCGTGCGCGCGAAGGCCGACGCCATCGGAAAAATTCAGGCGGAAATCCTCGCGCTCAATGGCAAGTCCTTCGCCACCGTTTCGCCCACGCTCAAGCCCGAGCAGCGCGAATCGCTCGAAGGCAACGCGCGCATTGGGATTGCCATCATCAATCCGGCGGGGGGCTTCGGCGGCGGCCCTACGGTCACGACGATGCCCAGTGGGCGCGGCAATTCCGGCGCGGGTGGTATCGGCGGTGCGGATGCGGGCGGCGGGCCGGATCGGGGCTTGCGCCGGGGCGGCGAGCGCACTCCTCCGGGTGCTCCGGGCGAGCCTGCCCCTCGTCGGCGCGGCGGCGATAATCAAGGACAGTAAACCCGCCAGTTGTTCGAGCATTGACGCCCCTGTCATCCAGCGGACCAACGCATCCGGTGAATCGCCTACCCTTCCTTTTGGCCGCGTTTCTCATCATCCACGCCACGATCTACGGCAACTATGAACTCGCGCGCTGCGTGGTGGAGGGCATAAGGACGAATCAGCTTCCGCTGATCAAATTTTTCGCGGACGTCGTGAAACCCTTCAACCCCGCGCGCCCCGACGCGCCGGAACAATTTGCTTTGCCCACCAGCCGCAGCGCGATCCGGCGACGAAGCCGGATGGGAATTAAGCCGGAACCATGCAGTTGATCGCGGGACCGCGCCCGCCCCGGGCGCCGTGGGCCGCGCCTCGCGGCCCACGGAGGGCGCCGGAAAACACTCACCGTTTGGTGCGGCACCGCGCGTCGGGTTCAGCGCGGGGGCGCGCTGAACTACAGCCGGGGCGGCTGTGCTCCCCGGTCTTTTCAACTGCATGGTTTCGGCTAAGCCGCAGGTCGGTAGGCACCGAACCGATTTTGCCTCACGCAAAGGACGCGAAGAGCGCGAAGGGCGCAAAGGAAAGGCGGGTGCATCTTGAATCAGGAGTCGCCATTTATTCATCCTGACGCACGCCTTGTTGCCGCGAAGCGGCTCTGGAAATTAGCCAGACACGGAGTGTCTGGTTTCACGCCCGATTGACATCCAGCGTCCTGAAAGGCCGCTGGATTCCGCCGTCCCGCTGGGACGGAACTTTTCTTTCGGCTCACCCGGCACCCTGTGCCGGGCTAATTTCCTGGGTCGCTCCGCGACTACGCCTGCTTCGCCTTTCCTTTGCGTCCTTCGCGCCCTTTGCGTGAGGCAAAGTCTTCAACCCAATTCCAATTCCATCTGCGCTCCCGACGGACGGCGGAAGGCGGCGGTGGAGAGCGGCATCTGCTTCTTCGGCAGGCCCGCACGACGACAGGCGACTTCGAACATCTTCTCGATTTGCTCTGCGAAAATTCCATGCCCGGTCATGCGTGAGCCGAAGTTCGCATCGTTCAGTTTGCCGCCGCGCAGTTCGCGAATGCGGTTGAGCACCTTGTCCTTGCGATCCGGAAAATGGCGTTGGACCCAGTTCTCGAACAACGGCGCGACCGCGTAGGGCAGACGCAGCAGCACGAACGCGGCGGAACTCGCGCCCGCCTCCGCCGCTGCTTCCACGATGCGCGGCATCTCGTGATCCGTGATCGCGGGAATCACGGGCGCGACCATCACGTTCACCGGCACGCCCGCCTGCGCCAGCGCACGCACGGCCTCAAGCCGATGCGCGGGCAGGGACGCGCGCGGTTCCAGCTTGGCCGCGAGCGCCGCATCCAACGTGGTGATGGACAGGAACACCACCGCCGCCTGATGCCGCGCCAGTTCTGCGAGCAGATCAATGTCGCGCGTGACGAGGTGATTCTTGGTCACGATGCCGACGGGATTGCGAAACTCCGCAAGCACTTCCAGACAGCGTCGCGTGAGTCCCAGCCTGCGCTCCACCGGCTGATAACAATCCGTGACGCCGCTCATCGCGATGACCTGCGGTTGCCACTTCGGCGACGAGAGTTCCTGGCGCAGCAACTCCGGCCCGTTCTCCTTGACCATGATGCGCGACTCAAAATCGAGTCCCGCCGAGAAGCCGAGATACTCATGGGTGGGCCGCGCGTAGCAATAAATGCAGCCATGCTCGCAGCCACGATAGGGATTGATGCTCGCGTCGAAGCCGATGTCCGGGCTGTCGTTGTAATTGATGAACGTCTGCGAGACGTCGCGGAAATACTGCGTGCGGGGCGCGTCGTTTTCCTCCGGGTTCCAGTCCTCATCCGGCTCGACGTGAAGTCTCTCGAAGCGGTTCGGCGGATTGTGCGCCGCCCCGCGCCCCTTGATGGTCGGGACGTCGCCCGGCCAAGGCTCGCCGGATGTTCCGCTCACTGGCCCTGACCCAGTTTCTCGTAGTAGCGCTTCACGAGGTCGGAATACTTGCCCGGCACGGGGTCGCGGTCGATGGGGGCGAGGGAATCCTTCGACTCACGGCGGCTCAATTCATCGGCGAGGCGCTCGCGGATTTCGAGGAGCGGTTTGAGAATATCCTTCTGCACGAGGTCCCACTGCGGCGGCTTGGCGTGGCGCTTGAACTCGGCGCGCGCGGCGCGGGCGCGGTCGCGGGCCTGGGCGACCTGATTGCGCAACTCCGGCTTGTCCACCATCTCCTCAACGTTGCTCAGGCGCTGCGACCACTCGCCGTATTCGTCGCCGGTGAGCGGGCTGGGTTCGCCGCCGTCGCCTTCGCGCGGGCGCGTGCTGGTGCCGGGGCCGGCTTGGTTGAACAGGTTTGCCAGTTCATTCGCGCGCTGTCCGCGCTGGCCGGGCTGCGCGTTCTGGTTTTGCTGCTGAGAAGGTTCCTGCGCTTCGCCGGGCTGCTGCGCCTGAGCCTGCTGCGGCTGGCCCTGACCCTGGCCTTGTCCCTGACCGCGCTGCGCTTGTTGAGATTGTTGCGCCTGCTGTTGCTGCTGTTGAGTCTGTTGCGCTTGTTGCTGGCCGGGCTGTCCTTGTTGACCTTGGCCCTGACCTTGGCCTTGGCCTTGGCCCTGTTGTGCGGTCTGCGCCTGACCTTGCTGTCCCTGCTGGCCGGGCTGTTCTCCTTGCTGACCTTGACCCTGCTGGCCCTGTCCTTGTTGTCCCTGTCCTTGCTGCCCCGGCTGACCTTGCTGGGCCTGTTGCTGTCCGGGTTGCTGGCCTTGGCCGGGCTGTTGTCCTTGCTGACCCTGACCCTGCTGACCTTGGCCTTGCTGGCCCGGCTGCTGACCCTGTTGACCTGGCTGGCCGTTCTGCGCTTGCTGTCCTTGCCCCTGTTGCGCCTGGCCTTGTTGACCCGGCAGTTGGCCCGGTTGTCCTTGCTGCCCTTGACCTTGCTGAGATGGTTCGCCGTTTTGTCCGGGCTGTTGACCTTGTTGCTGACCCTGCTGGCCCGGCGCGGAAGCGAGTTGCTGATCGTTCGTGCCGCGTCCGCCGCCCGCGACGGCATTGGTTCCAGACTGCGAGGCGCCCGGCGCGTTGGTTGAGCCGGCGCGCGCCTGCAAATTCGTTGAAGCTATGCGCCCTGCACCGTTCGTGCCGCGAGCGCCTGCCGTTGCGAGCGCGTTCGAGCCGAGCCGGTTCGTCGCCATGGCGCGCGCGAGTTCGCGTTGGAGCTGTTCGGTGAGCGCATCAAGTTCGCGCTTGGCCGTGCGTAAAGCTTCGGTCTCGTCACCCAGCACGCTTTCCGCCGCGCGCTCCACGTCGGTTTTCAGATTCTGAATCTGCTGGTTCGCGCGTTCCTCGAACGGCTTGGCCTGATCGAGGAAGCTGCGCTTGGTCAATTCCTCCGCCGCCGCGAGCGACTGGTCGAGGTTGCCCTGGCTGTTCTTGCGCAAGGAATCGTAAAGCTGCTTCGAGAGCAGCGGCTCCGCGACCTCGGCCTGATCGGTCACGCGCTTCATCTGGTTCAGTAAATTGGTGGCGGCAGCACGTTGCTCGGCGAGTTGCTTCGCGAGTTCCTCGGTCTTGCCTTGATCGCTCAAGGCTTTGGGCTGGCTGGCGGACTCGTCGAGTTTCTTGCTGATGTCCTCCTGCTTCTCGGCGAGCTCACGCGCGTTGTTGCGCATCTGCTTCATCTCTTCCGTAAACTGGCTGGAATTTTTCTGCCGCGCCTCGTCGCGCATCTTTTCCAATTCCCGTTCGGCGCGCGTGCCGGACGCGAGGGCCTTCTGCACTTCGCCCTTCTCCATCGCTTCGCTGGCCTGCTGCGCCTGCTGGCGCGTTTGCTCCATCTGCTTCTGTGACTCGCGCGATTGGGACTGCTCGCCCTGCTGTTGCTGCATCCGCTGCTGCAACTCGTCGAGGTCGGCCACCATCTCGCGCTGCTCCTCGCGCAGGCGCTTGAGTTCGCGTTCGAGTTCTTCCTTCTCCTGCTCGGTCTTTGCCTCCTGAAGCGCGGCCTGAATCTCTTTCAGCTTCTCGTTGATGTCCTGCTGGCGCTGCGCGAGGTCCTTCAACTTGCTCAACTGCTCCAACTGCTCCTTCTTCGCGGGGTCCTGCTCCTGTTGCGCGCTGGCCTGGTTCTGCTGCTCGTAACGATTTTCCTGCTGCTTCAAATCAAGCTGGTCGATCTGCGACTGCTGCTGTTGCTGGCTCTTGCTCTGGCTTTTGCTTTGCGCCTGCTGCTGACGCTGCACCTGGAATTCCCGCGCCTGAAGTTTCAACAGCGATTGATAAGCAGCCTGCTCGGCGGCGAGCGCCTTCGGCAGCGGCGCGGTGGAATCCTTCGCGGCGGTGAGATGCTCCATGGCCTTCTCCATGTTCTTGATCGCGGATTGCAACGCCTCCTTCATTTTGAAGTCCTCCAGCTCGGCATCCATGCTTTCGGCTAGCGCGAGCGCCTCCTGCTGCGACTCCAAAATCACCGGCTCGTTCTCCAGATAACTTTCCGACGGCTTCGCACCCGTCTCCTGACGCTGAAGCTTCCACGTCGCGTTAATGATCTGCTTTTGCAATTCACCCAGCTTCTCCGCCTCGCTTTTTTTCTCCTCTTCGCCTGGCTTCTTCTCCTGCTGCTGGTTCTGCGACTGCATGTTTTCGCCCTCGCGGAAAATCTGCTCGAAGGGCCGCACTTCGGCGAAATACATGTCGCTCGACGTGCGGCGCAACTGCCCGTCCGGCCCGATGTCGTCCGCCCAAATGTAATAGGAGATGAACTGATCGACTTCCGCGCGAATGTCTTCCAGGCGCAACAAGTGGGTGAAGTTCGTCTTCATCTTCGCCGGCGCATTGCTGCCCAGCGCGAGCGCGATGCCGTCCGCACCGCCGACGGAATAGGTGAGTCCGTATTGCTTCAAGCCGAAATCATCCTGCGCTTCGCCGTTGAAAAACATTTCCTGCAAGGGCGACACGCGCTGGTCGCCGCGCGGCGCGATGAACTTGAGCGTAGGCCGCGCATTCGTCAGCGCGTCGAAGGTGAACGTCGTCGCCAGCTTGTTCGAGCGACCGTCGGCATCCACGAGTTGCAATTCGTAGCTCTGCGTCTTCTCCAGCTTGAAGGCGTCGAGCCGCACTTGCGCCTTGTTCGTCTCAATGGTCAGCGGCAGCACCGACTGGTCTTTTGCCACGAGCCGCGCGCTGGCCACCGGCTTGTTCAGGTTCAGCGTGAGTTCCACCGTCGAGCCTTCCACGGCACTCACGCGCTTCGTGTCCTCGATGCGCTTGGGCGGCATCTCGGTATATGCGGGGTAAGTGATATTCGCGTCCGCGCGTTCCAGCCGCGGATGCTCGAAGACGGTAACTTTGAACTCCGCCGTCTGCTCCGCGCTGTATTCGATGCGATAGCCGAGCGGCCCCTGAATGTTCGGAATGCTCGCGCCGAACACCGGGTCATTAAGGTTCTTCGTCAGCGGAATGCGCTTCGCTGTTCCACCGTTCGTCGTGACCACAAGCACCGCTTCAGAAGGCACCGGGCCTTCAAATGTCGCCAGCACCACCAGCGCGCTGCCGCGCTCCACGTTCGCGTCGCCGGGCGTGACCGACACGCTGACCTCAATCACTACTTTGCGATCCGGGCCACCAGCGAGTGCCGCCGCCGATGACGACGTCTTCGGCACCGTGAACATCACCGCGACCAGCGCGATGAGCGCCGCAAAAGACGCTGTGCGCGCCCAGAACATCTTCCGCGCCGGCACCGCGCTCAGCTTCTGCTCCTGCTTGATGGCTCCGAGCGCATCACCGATGAGCCGCTCCTGGAGGTAACCGAGCTGCCCCGTGGCTTTGTCCCGCTCCTGTTCCACCGCCGTGAGCAGCAGCGTGTGCAACTCAGGTTTGGTCGTCTCAATCTTCCGCGCGATGTCGCGGAAGTCCGGCAGGGAACGCCGGGAAATTTTGGAAGCGATCACCCACCCGATGAACGCCAGCACCCCGACGCCGATGATGAGTACCGGCGCAGGCAACGGCAGGAAATACCGCGACGCCGCGAACACGCCGACCGCGATGACGGCAACGATGGCCCACGCCACGGCGAGGGCGACGAGCAGTTTGAAGCGCTGCCGTTGCCGCGCGAGCGGCTCCAGTTCGCGTTTGAGAAGTATTTCGGTCATAACACGATCCTCGGATCACTTCGGACGAATCCGTTTTTGGCTGAGCGACAGTATCCCCGCGCCCGCCCCGCGCGGCAACCACGGATGTTGGCCGCCGTGCGCCCCTTTACAGACGTAGTTCTGGCGGGAATTGCTGAATGATTTTACATGCGGCGCGTGTTCGCTTCTCGATGGGCGACTCAGCCGCTGAAATCGATCACTCGTAGTCCGGCGGCCCGCGCCAGTTCCGCCTGCCCGCCATCCGCCGTCGCGAAGCGTCCCACCTCACTCACGGACGCAATCGCCACATGCAGCAGGTCAAACGAGCGGCAGGCTTGTTTCATCGACCAGCGGCGGGACAACTCCTCGGCGCGAAGATAAACGGCTCCCCACTCCACCGGCTTGCGCAACACCGTGCCCGCGATGGCATCATCATCCAGTAGGCGGAGACCGGCGAGGGCCTGCGTGGATGTGATTTCGCCGCGCAAAACTTTCTGACGGATGCCATTGCGGATTTCCAACTCCTGGAGATCGTTCAAAAGGATGGGGTTCTTGCCATCGGCGAACAGCGCGAACACCTCCGCGCTGCCTGCTTCGTGGATGTAGAGTCTGACCAGCGCGCTGGGGTCGCCGTAGATTCTCATCTGCGGCCTTCGATGATGATCTGGCTGGCCGGTTTGCCTGGCGCGGGTTGGCCGCCGTAAATGCTCTTGAGCTTTTTGAGGTGTTCAGCCCACGCCGCTTTGCGCTTTTTCACTACACCGGCGTCGTGACGGCCATTGGCGTCGCCGGCCACCGGCATGATCCGGGCGACAGTTTTCTTGCGGCTCGTCACGGCCACTTCCTCGCCGCCGCGCACGATGCGCAATACGTCGGAGAAATTGCTCCCAGCCTCCTCGACCGTGATTGTCTTCATGGTCGCGAACTTAACTTTGGGTGCCAGCAGCGGCAAGCCGCGAGTGGCTTGCCGCGCTCACAGCACGCGGAACCAGTAGAGTGCCAGGATTGCGCTCACCACCGCGCGCAACACGGCGCACCGAATTCAACGCGCTGCCTTCGCCTTCGCAAACCACTCGTCGGCTTTCTGCCTCCATGTTTGCCCGCGTTTGTTCGCGCCTTTGTCGAATCCCATTCAAAGGTCAGGCCCATATCAAGCTGTCACCGGAACCTTGCGCGACAACCTCGCCGCCACCCACGTCTCCACGATCAGCACCACCAGTGTGGCCACAATCAGCCAGCGCCAGAGTTTTTGATGGCTCTCCAGTTCGGTGGCTTTCAATTGCGCTTCGCGGCGGGCGATTTGTTCCGGCGTGGCGATGGGGGCGGCTTTCACGGGCACGCCCAGTTGTTCCAATTGCTCCAGCGGCAGCGGCGCGGTCTTGGATTCTTCGGGCGCCAGGTTCACGGCGAAACGAAACGGCGGCTCCATTCCCGCCACGCTGTAAACGCCCGGCATGTCCGTCTCGCTGAAGTTCTTCGCGCCAGCGGCCAGCGCGGCCATCTTGCCATCAGGTTTGCGAATCGCCAGCGCGTTGGTGGAACGCAGCGCGGAGACATCCACGGCGTCACCGACGTGGAAGTCGAGCGACTGCGCCTTGATCGCGCCGCTGATTTCGAGCAGCGAGAAAAGCAGCGGCACGAATTTCGACGAAAGCGCGAGCTGGCTGTCGCCGGGGTTCCAGCCCGAGGCGAGCACGAACAGGCTGCCCTTGCCGGTGTTGATTTGCGCGAGCGCGGGCGCGCCGTTGTCGAACTTCGCCAGCGTGTGCGCGTTGGTCGTGGCGAACGTCACCTTCCGGCTTTTCCAGAAATGAATCTTGGTGAAGTCGTTGAAGCGCGCATCGGCGAACGGCGCGAAGAGCGGATGCGTGAAATCAATCTCGGTGAACATCGCGTAGCTGGACACATTGGCCATGACCGCTTCCTCGGCGGTGACGGACGTGCCGATCAATTTCGCCACGTTGTCCGCTTCGCCGACGGAACGCAGCGGGCACAGCACGACCGCGCCGTTGGTGAGCAAGTTCGCCACGTCGCGCAACGCGTTGCCGGTGAGGGGTGCGCCGATGACGATGAGACTGGCGTTGCGCGAGGCGGTAATCTCCGCATCCGGCTTCGCCACGGTCACGCGCACTTCGCGCTGGGCGGTGTCCGGGAAAGCGCGCTTGAGATAATACAAAAGCTGCTGCGGATCGGTCTCCACGTCATGGCCCACGAAGACGATTTCAATCTGCTCGCGCGGCGGCGTGACGACGAAGACGCGGTTGTCGAAGTCCGCTTCGTCGCCGGTGAGTTCGATGGTTTCGGAATCAGGAGCTTTCGCCAAATCGTAGCTGCGGCTCTGGCCCGGCGGCACGTAGGCGGCGATGGGATTCGACGCCGTGCCGCTCCAGCGCAGGTTGAACTGCTCCTGCCGCGACTCTCTGGCATTGAACACGCGCACGCGCGCCGTCTCGTTCGATTGCGCGGTGATGCTGGCTGGCGGCACGATGCGTTGCAGTCCGGCGTTCGTCGGCTTTTTCGTCTTCACCGCCACGACGCTGACCTGCGTCTGCTTCGGCCACTGAAAGCCCTGCAAGCCCTCCAGTCGCGCGCCGTCCTGCAGGTCGGAGATCAGCACGACGCGGCGTGCGGCGGTCGGATTCTCGCGCTCGGCTTCGAGCGTCTCGCTGGCCGCGAGGAGGGCGTTGCCGAGATGCGTGTTGTTCCAGGTGGGCTTGAGCGCGGAGAGCCGCGACTCGGCCAGCGCCTTGCGCTCGTTCAACGACACTTTCTTCCACTCCTCGAAATTCACGAGCGCACGCGGCGTGCGGTCGAAGGTGAACACGGCGATTTCATCCATCGGTGTGGCGTTGCGAATGATCTCCCGCGCCTTGTCGCGGGCTTCGTCGAACAGAGTGTCGCGCCTCATGCTCGCGCTGGTATCGATGAGCACGACGGTGCGCGTGATCGCGCCCGTGGCGTTCGAGGCGGCCAGCGGGTTGCGCAGGAACGGCCGCGCAAAGGCCAGCGCCAGCAACGCCAGCACCGCGCAGCGCAACAGCAGCAGAAGAATGTTCTCCAGCCGGCTCTTCTTCGTGACGCGCGGCGGCGTGGGCTGAAGAAACATCAGCGAGCTGAACGGAATCTTCTCCTTCGACGTGCGCCGGATGAGGTGAAAGAGAATCGGCGCGGCGATGGCCAGCGCGCCGAGAATAAAGAATGGGGCGAGAAAGCTCATGCGAAATTAAACTCCAAACTCCAAATCCCAAATCCCAAACAAACTCCAAACCTCAAATTTCAAGGGGCGCGCGGCAGCAGTTTGAAAGTTCCGGCGTTGGAGGACGCGTGGAAAAGCGGCGCTGAAGCGACCGCACTCCAAACGCTGGCGCGTAGCACCAGACGCTACATCATGCGCGGAGCGTTTGGAGTGCGGTCGCTTCAGCGCCGCTTTGGGCCGCGAGCAAGCAGAGACGCCGCGCTTAATCCCACGTCTCCCGTTTGAAGTTTGGAACTTGGAATTTGTTTGGGATTTGGGATTTGAGATTTGGAGTTTCATCAGTTCCCCACATTCCTGCGCACGAACTTCCCGCGCTGCATTCGTGCGCGCAGGAAATCAAACAGCGCGAGTTCGAGCGGTTGGGTCGTGGTCAGGCGGTGATATTCCGCGCCGAGTTTGCGGCAGGCGGACTCAATGCCGGCATTGTGCGCGGTGAACTTGCGCAGGTACTCTTTCCGCGCCTGCACGGGGTCGATGTAAATCTCCCTGCCCGATTCCACGTCGAGATAGAGCGCCGCCTTCTCGAAATTGAAACTCACCTCCGCCGGATCGAGAACGTGAAAGACCACGACCTCGTGGCCGCACGCGGTCAGCGCGGCAAGGCTGGTCTCGAAGCGATCCACCGTGGCGAGCAAATCGGAGACGAGAATCATCAGGCCACGCTTGCGCGTGAGTTCCACCGCGCGTTCGAGCGGTGAAATCAAATCCGTGGTCGTGCCCGCGGAAGCCTTCTCCAACGCGAGCATCAAGTGACGTAGATGTCCCGGACGATTCCGCGCCGGCAGGTAATCGCGCACTTTCTCATCAAACGTCAGCAGACCCACCGCGTCGCCCTGCTTGGAGAGGAAATACGCGAGCGTCGCGGCCAGCGTGTTCGCGTAATCAGACTTGGTGTAAGCGCCCGAGCCGTAGCCCATCGAGCGACTGGCATCCACAAGCAACTGGCAGCGCAGGTTTGTCTCGTCCTCGAATTTTTTCAGGAAGTAACGGTCGCTGCGCGCGAACAGTTTCCAGTCCACGTACTTCGGGTCATCGCCCGGCGTGTATTGCCGATACTCGGTGAACTCGACGGAGAAGCCGTGATAGGGACTGCGATGCATGCCGTTCCAGAAGCCCTGCACGACGACGCGGGCGCGCAATTCCAGATTGCGAATCCGCATCAGCGTTTGCGGATCAACGAAGGACTTCGCACTCGGCGCGCTCGGATTTTGGACGGCCATGCGCGGAAGCTACACAAGGCGGGAAAAAGAGCGTGCAAATTTTTTTGCGTGCCCCTGCCTGCATCAGGTGATCGCCAAAGCGACGCTAAAGCGACCGCACTCCAAACGCTGACGCGCAGCATCCGACACCGCGACCGACGCCGAGCGTTTGGAGTGCGGTCGCTTCAGCGCCGCGTTTCCCCGTCTCGTGCGTGGCGGTTAAAATTCTTTTCGCGCGTTTCGTCACCGGATATTTCTGCGCCATGCGAACCCTGCTCACGCTTGTGCTTCTCGTCGTTTGTGGCGTGCCACTTCGCGCTGCCGAGATGACCCGCATCCGCCAAAACCATCCCGGCCTCGTGGTTGATCTCGGCGTCGGTCTTTACGCCTTTCCGCTCCCGATGGACTGGGATGGCGACGGCGATCTTGACCTGCTCGTGGCTTGTTCCGACAAGCATTACAACGGCGTTTATCTTTTCGAGAATCCCGCCGGCCAAGGTGTCGCCATGCCGGTGTTCAAGACGGGGAAACGGCTCGGCCCCGCGGCGGAATACATGACGCTCTCGACCGTGGACGGGAAGCCGCGCCTGCTGGTGCGCAATCGTGAGTATCCTGATTTTACCAATGGCAACTTCACCAGCGCGCGAGCGATTTATCCGACGAACCTCCTCGCGAATATCAAGCGCGTGCGTGGCAACACCTGGCGTTACGCCGACATGGATGGCGACGGCGCGCACGATCTGCTGGTGGGCCATGATTCGTGGGATGACTTCGGCTGGTTCGGCACGGACTGGGCGCGGCAGTACAATTCGCGCGGCGTGTGGACTGGCAAACTGCCGCATGGCTGGATGTACTGGATCAAGAACGACGGCACCGACGCCGCGCCGAAGTTCGGACGCCCGCAGCCACTGCTCGCCGGCGGTCAGCCGATGGAAGTCACAGGCTCGCCCACCCCGAACCTCGCGGACTTCGACGGTGATGGTGATCTGGATTTAATCAGCGGCGAGTTCCTTGATGGCTTCACGTTTTTTGAAAACCTCGGCACGCGCACGAAACCCGACTTCGCGATTGGCGTGAAGCTCACGAATCTCGGCCAGCCGCTCGCGATGGATCTGCAAATGATCGTGCCGCACGCGATTGACTGGAACGGTGACAAGCGCGTGGACTTAATTTGCGGTGACGAGGACGGGCGCGTGGCTTTCCTCGAGAACACCGGATTGCGCGTGAACAGCGCGCCGAACTTTTTCCCGCCGCGATACTTTCAGCAGGAGTCGGACGAATTGAAATGCGGCGCGCTCGCCACGCCGTCGGTCGTGGATTGGGATGGGGACGGCGACGAGGACATCATCAGCGGGAACTCGGCGGGGTATTTGGAATTCATCGAGAACCTGAGCGGGCCGCGCGTGGCTGCGCCCAAGTGGGCTGCGCCGAAGAAGCTTTTGGCGAACAGCAAAGTGATTCGCATTCAGGCCGGCCCGAACGGATCAATTCAGGGGCCGATAGAAGCGAAGTGGGGTTACACCGTGCCGTCGGTCGCGGACTGGGACGGCGACGGCTTGCCGGACATCGTGATCAATTCCATCTGGGGCCGCATCGAGTGGTTCCAGAACGTCGGCACGCGCACCGCGCCGAAGCTCGCCGCCGCGCAGAGCCTCGAAGTGGACTGGCCGCTAGTGATCGCTGCCCCGCCGAAGCCGGAGTGGAACTGGTGGAATCCCGCCGGCCGCGACCTCGTCACGCAATGGCGCACCTCACCCGTGACGGTGGACTGGAACAGCGACGGACTCACCGACCTCGTGATGATGGATCACGAAGGCTGGCTCTGCTTCTGGCCGCGCCAGAAACGCGGCGACAAGCTCGCGTTGCTCCCCGGCCAGCGTGTGCTGTGCGATATGTCGGGCGCACCACTGCGCTTCAACGACAAACAACTCGGCGCGAGCGGGCGGCGCAAACTCACCGTGGTTGATTGGGACGGCGACGGGAAACTCGACATTCTCGCCGACGGCAAGAACGCCGTCCTCTGGCGGCAGGTCGCGCAGCGCGATGGCAAGTGGCTGTTCAAAAATGAAGGCGACCTGGCGAGCGGGGACACTTCGGGCCATTCACCGACGCCAGCAACTTCCGACTGGGATGGCGACGGCAAGCGCGACTTGGTGCTCGGCGCGCAGGAGGGGCATTTCTATTTCCTGAAGAATCCGCGCAGCCGGTGAAGGAGCGCGGGTTTTTAACCCGCAGTAACATTCTCATGTCGAAAGTGGCAGCACTTGCCAGCACCCTTCTCCATATCACGTTGCTGCGGGTTGAAACCCCGCGCTCTGCTCACCGCCACTGCCCGGTGAGCGTGAAGGCGGCCCAGAAGTAGGGATTGGATGGATTGTCCCGGTCGCTCTTGTCGCGCAACAACGACAACTGCGCCGCGCGCCAGGCTTCCGCGCGCGGTTCACCGGCCCGCCAGCGGCGCATGAACTCCGTCATCAACCGGCTCGTCGCCTTGTCGTCCACCGGCCAGTGGCTCGCCAGCACCGTCTCCGCGCCGGCGATGCGGAAGGCGCGGCGCAACGACATCACGCCCTCGCCGATCTTCACCTCGCCCGTGCCCGAATCGCACGCGCTCAGGATCACCAGCTCCGTGCCTTGCAGGTTGAGCAACGACGCTTCGAGTCCGGTCAGCAGCCCGTCCTCTATTTGCGATTGGCGATTAGTCATTCGCAAATTCACGAAGCGATTGGCTCCCGCCAGTGCGATACGGCAGCGCAGCAGCGGATTCTCCCAATCGTCCTTTGGTGAGGCGACACTCCGTGAAGCCGTGAAATCTCCCGCCGGTTGCCAGCCGTTCGGAGAGTTCGTGCGCTTGAACTCCTGATCGGGAAGAATATATCCATGCGTGGACAGATGCAGCACGCGTGGCGAAACCACAGCTTTCAACTCCGCTTCCCGTGCCTTCGCACCAAGACGCAGCACGCACTCATCTCCCAGCAACTTCGCCACCACGAGCGCCTCTTGCTCTGAATAGCGCAGCGGCCCGAAATAAATTCCACGATTCGACCGGCTCAATACTTCCCTCGGACTGCGGCTCTGGGTCGCCGCAGTCCGCAAATCTAAATCAAAATCCGGATTGCCCATGATCAATGACTTTGAACGTTTGCTTGTCACACCGGAGCCGAGCGAAGGAGGGGAGTTTAGACCCGCACTGGACGCGAGGCGTGCGACCTCTCGCCCGCTGCCGACATAGCTGATGCTTTTCTCCTCGATGAGATACCTGGGCGACTCGCCGGGTTTTGACACGAGCAAGATCTCGAATGGCAGCAGGCTCAATTGTCCGTCGGGACAAACGGTGAGATGCGACACGTTTGTGAGGTGCGGCGCGAGCGGCGCATAAACCAACCCGCTCACCCGCTGCAACGCCGCCTCCAAATCCCGCGCGCGATACTGCTGCGCGCCCATGCGCCGACCCACGAGTTCCATCGCGTCGTCAATCGGCTGCGCCTTGCCCAAGTCCACGCGCTGCACGACCACGTTGGTCGAGTCCTTCGCCAGTGGGAAAGTGAGATAGGCGGCGTAGCGAAGCTCCTTCCATCGGTTTGTCTTGGCGGCGAAATCGTAGCGCTGATAGCTAATGAAGTCCGCCAACACCGAACCCGACGGAAGACCGCGAGCAACATCGCTCAACGTCAGGTTTCGCTCCCGAATCATTTGTGCGACCAAACCGTTTTGCTCGGCGATGGCCTCTTCGATCTGCGTTTTCGCACTCTGCAATTGGCTTCGCCGGGCATCGCGGAGCACAGGATCGAGATTGTTCTCCGGCAAGCGGTCCAATTGCTTCTGCGTCGCATCAAGCCGTCCACGCAATTCGCGAGTGGAGGTTCGCGAGTCTGTTTCCAAAGTCGCTTGGGTGGCCTGCACTTCTTCCACCAAGGCTTTGCATGACGCCAGTTGTTCCGCCGCTTCGGACTGAACGGCGAGGGCGTTTGAAAAACCAGGCGCACAGAGAGAGTGGAAGAGTTCAGTTCTCGAATACATTTGACCAGCCAGCCTCAACCCTCCGTCAACACTGGGTCGGGACATTTGCCCCACCAAGTAATCCTTCTGTAAACGTAAGGCCGTTACGAACGGATTAACCGCGTCCCCGAAGTCGCCGACCCGACAGAGTGCAAGGCCGGCCCCTTCCAACGCGTCGCCCACCGACGGGTGCTCCGCCCCAAACATGCTTGCTCGGATTGAAGCACTTTTGCTGTAGAGATCTACTGCCGTGTATCCGTCGCCCATTTCAGCGTGGACCCTCGCTGCCGTGCTCAGGGTGTCCGCCAATGCAGGGTGGTCTGGCCCGAGGAACTTCGTTTTGATCGAAAGAGCGAGGGAGACCTGATGCAACGCTTGCGTAAAGTCCCCACGCTCACACAGGAGCCATGCGTATTGTTCAGCCACTTCTGCAATCGCAGGGTGACCTTTCCCAAAGGCTCTGTCGCGGATCGCGGCGGCTTCTGTGATCAACCCGCTGGCCCCGTCCAAGTCTCCGAGACTTCGCGAAAAGCTGCCCCAGTTCAACAAGACGGTCGCCAAAGCAGGTCTGTTCTTTCCGACTGATTTGCCGACCACCAAGGCAGCCTCTTTGAACAACGCCGAAGCATCCTCGTCTTTGCCGATAGCGATGAACACCAGCGCAAGGTTGTTGATGGTCGCTGCGTAAGCGGGGCTTTCAACGCCAACATGTTTTTCGCGGATTGCGAGGCAGCGCCGAAAAAATCCCTCCGCTTCAGAATAATTGCCGAGACGATACTGGATCCCGCCCAGCGAATTCAGGGTAATCGCGCCAACCGCGCTGTCGTTTCCGAGGGATTTTTCCAGTGTACGGAGATTGTTTTGGAGAATCGGTAAAGCCTCCTCATACATGCCGGCCTGTTGATAGATGAAGGCCAAGGTGTCTCGCACATGCGCTAAAACAAGATGCTCTGGACCGTAACAGTTGGTCAGAACCGCCAGACTTGATTCGCAAAGCTGAATGGCCTTCTCATATTCGCCTGTGACGGCGGTCACTTGGGCCCCCAGCCACAGATTCACACCGAACAGAGAACTCCGGGGACCGGCAATTCTCTCGATGATTGTTGAACTCTGCATCAGAAGCTCCCGTGCTTGAGCAGTGTCGCCTTCGGTCAGCCGAATCATGGCTTGCACCCGGAGCCTCATCGCAGAAACGGCATCGTTGGTACCGCCACGTTCAATGTGCGCTGCCATCTCGCGGGCCAGTGCGGTTTTGGCCTCGTTCACATTTCCCCGCAGGAGCAGAGCCTCGGCCCGGACGAGGTGAATGCGTGCGATGACTGGATGGTTCGTTCCGAGGATCGGCTCCGCTCGGGACTGTGCGCCCATAAAGGCAACGTCTGATCCCTGAGTGTCGCCCATGAATGAGAGCCATTGAGCTTTGGTGGTAAGCAGAATCGCGACGTCCTTCTCCTTGGCTTTGGAAAAGCGTTCTGTATCAGCAATGGCTTCATCAATTCTTTGCAAAGCGAGGACGTAATTACCGGCGAAGAAAAACTCCATGACACTTTCGTGCGCCTTTTGTCCTTCTGGCCAAGAGATCAGCAATTCCGGGCCAAAAAGCTCGTGGACTTTTGCGAAGCGTTCGGAAGCGGCGTGCAACATGGCATGGCAAATGATCAGGGCAACAGACAGCACAAGGAGTCGAGTGGTACTTCTGTGGCTAATCATTCAAGCGAGTTAAACATTTCTTTCCCACGGCAGCAATGTTCCGCCGACGAGCCATCACCAAGACGGCTCGTCGGCGGGAGGTAACCACCATTTTTTGTCGCGTTATTCTTCATCAAGGTGCTCGACCAACTCGAAGCGCGACAACTCTTGCTGGGAAAGCCGGTACACCTCACCGGCGATGACGTGGTCCGCGACGAACCGCAACAGAGCAGCCCGTTGGCGATGCTCTGCTTCGCGATTACGGAGCGAGGACACAGGGTTCACACTTCCGTGCTCACTCACTCCGCCGGCGCAGAGCGCCGCAATCTGCTCTGCGTACCAAGTCGCGCGCTTTTGATGATGAGCGGCGCGCGCCGTGACGATTTGCCGAAGTTCATTGGCGTCCAGTTCGATTTTGATTCCTTCAATCATAGCAATTTTCTCTGTTACGTGAGTGGCCGTTTGCCTGTGGCTCAATACTTCGGCACGCGAACCGTGCCGTAGCCGCGATAGCTCAGGTTGTCGGTGACGGTGTAGTTGGGAGCCGTGCGGACATACGGGGCCACGTACGTCCCGCTGCTCCGGGTGTAACCGGGCACGCTCACCGAGGGAGTCGCCGCGTAGGGGTTGCGATAGACGTAGCCGGAACTCCCGCCGGTCGAGTAGCTGGGGTAGCTGGGCGTGGAACGGTAGCTCGGAGTGGTGGAGTAGGACGGGGCGGGGGTGTGGCGGTAGTAGCCGCTCACGTGGGTGCCATCGGTGCGGGTGTAGCCGCTCACCCATTCGGCGCGGGACGCGAGGACGGTGGCGAACAGGACGAGGGCGAGGGCGATTTTGGTCAGTGTTTTCATGGTTCGTTTTTGAAGGCGGTGGCGTGGCGCGGTCCCGCACGGCGGGACTCTTTGTGTTTGTTCACCCGGAACAGCCTTCACCCCCTGCATCGCAAACGGCGCGGGGTTTCTTACAAAAAAGTTTTCAACCACGGATGGCACGGATGGGGCGGGAAGGATTTGCCACAGAGAACACAGAGAACACAGAGAGGGGGAAGATAACTTTTCAAACCGCTAATCGACGCTGATAAACGCTAAAAACCGTTCCGCCATCGGACGCCTGATTAGCGTCCATCAGCGGTTAAGAATTGGTCCGGCCTGTTTTTGCGTTCTTTGCGTTCTTTGTGGCTAGAAACTCCGTGGCCGTCTTTATTAGAGCCTCGTGACCTCGGCTGCTACGGCGTGATGGTCGTTAACCTGCAAACGGGTTAAGGCAAACGCAGAGTTTCAGGCTCCGGCGGCTATTCCATCCATAAACCAAACAGGCGGATCACTTTTTGCCCCAACTGCCGGCGGCGTTCGCGGGTCAACACGCCACGCCGCCGTTTCAATTCCGATTTCTTCGCGAGGAACAACACATCGCACCGGCACAACGTCTCCCAATCGAGTCCGTCCTCGCGGTCCAGCAATACTTCGTGGATTTCCGGTTCGCGCCGCGCCCGCTGCGTCGAGCAGCCGGCGACATTCACCGTCTGGATGTCCGGGTTCGCGCAACGCGCTTCGGGCGAGACAATCACCGCGGGATGCGAGCCGTGCGGGAACTCCCACTCCCACACTTCCCACGGCTTCATTCGAGTTCGCCCTTTTGCGGCCCGGCTGAGGCGCGCTCCATCGCTCGTTGCTCTTTCCGCTCGCGCGGAGTCACGCGGCGATACGCGCGTGCCAGGAGTCCGGGCGAATAAGGTTCGAGGCTTCGCTCCTGATCGGTCTCAACCTCTTTCACGACCAGGTGCAAACCGTAGCGAACGATTTCGCTCTCGTTGTTCCAGCGCCCGACTTTGAGCAACTCCTGAATCAGGTGCCTCTGTGGCTCCGTCAATGTATGTGCCATAAAACAGGAATGCATTAGATGGCTTCTATTGTCAACCCGGGTCCAGCCATCGTTCACCTGAAACAGCCTTCATCCCCTGCATCGCAAACGGCGCGGGGTTTCTTACAAAAAAGTTTTAAACCACGGATGGCACGGATGGACACGGATGGGGGCGGGGAGGATTTGCCACAGAGAACGCAGAGAGCGCAGAGGGTGAAAACATTTTCCAGGGATTTGGGGCGGACGGGGATTTCTATTTTCAATCTTTGTCCGCCCCTAATCCCCGGGAAAAATTCCCCGCCGGTTCGGTTCCGGTGTCGTCGGGCTGAATCTTCCGTGGTCGCTTTTGATCGGAGCCTCGTGACCTCGGCTGCTCCGGGGTGGACGGTGGGCGGGCGTTTGTTCATGCTCGCGCGGTGCCATTGCCCGACCTTCGCGCCATGCAGCGCGGCGACTCCGCCGCGTGGGACGAGGCGTTCGCGTGGCTGTGGCCCACGGTCTTCGCGGTGGCGCGCTTGAGACTCCAGCCGTTCCTGCCGGATGAAATCGAGGACGTGGCGATTGAATCGCTGGAGGCGCTGGTGGAAAAAGTGCGCGGAGTGAAGACGGTCGAGGAATTGAAGCCGCTGGCGGCGAGCATCGCGCATCATCGCGCCGTGAGTTTGCTGCGGGAGCGGTTTGCGCAGAAGCGTGGCGAGGGCAAGACGGAATCGCTGGATGCCACCACGGAGGACGGCGACCCGAAACACGATCCGGCGTCGCCGGATTCGCCGTTGGATGCGCTGGAGGAAAAGGAACTGGCGGAGCGATTACAAAAATCCCTCGGCGCGCTCAAGCCGCCACTGGGCGACGTGCTTTCAGATTTTTTCCTGCACGGATTGCGTTACGAGGAGATTGCCCGGAAACACGGAATCGCCGTCGGGTCGGTCGGCGTCTATCTGAAACGCGGATTGGAAACCCTGCGGCGCATCTGGGGCGGGCGCGACGATAGTTGAAAGAAACGAGCGAGATTTTGCGATGCACTCAATGAATGACGAACGCTTTTTCGACCTGGCCATGAAGGTCATCGTGCGCCAAGGCACGGACGCGGAGCGCGCGGAGTTCGACGCGCTGCTCGCAAGCCAGCCGGAGTTGAAGGCTGAGTTTGCACGGTTGCAGGCAGACGTGCGGACGGCGAAGGGTGCGCTGCCGCTGGTGAATGCGACCGAAGCGACGGCGGGCGAACTTCCGGCCTACGCGCGCGGGCGGTTGCAAACGAAAGTGCGGCATACGCTCGGCAGCCCCGACACCACCAAGCATCGCGGATGGAGCTGGCGTTGGGCGATCGGCCTGGCGGCGACCACGTCGGTGATCGTGTTGGGCCTCTTGCTGTTGAATCCCAGCCGGCCAGTGATTGAAGTCGCCATGCTCGACACGGCGGGCGGAGTGCGCGGCGCGGAGACAAACCAGGTTTCGTTGCTGCAAGCGCGGTGGAAGGAGGTGCGGCAGTTTTCCAACGCACTGGAGTCTGTGGCCTGGGAGCGGCAGCCTTCGGCCCGCGGTGACTTTGCCAAGATCATTTACGACCCGGCGGCGGCGGAAGTCCGGGTGTCAGGCCGCGCCGGCGGAAAGAATTTCACCACCACCATCGCCGTGGAAAAGAATCTGGCGGGCGCGCTGGATGAGGCGGTGCATTTTGCGCGCGATCAGTTCGGGCATTAGCGTCTCTTACCGATGAAACGAATTCGTGAAATCATCGTTCGCGATCTTCACGACTTTCTTTTCCAGTTTGGAGTGGGTGATAAGCGGCCTGACGTCACGCGAGATCGGCCAGCGCCTGTTCCATTTCCATCTGCGGCCCTTCGTGGTGCTGGTTGATGGCGAGTTCGAGCGCGCGCTGAAAAGCAATCTTCGCGGCGGACTTGTCGCCCAGCGCGAGCGCACATTTCCCAATCAGGATTTGCACGACCATCCAGTCCGGCTTCTTCGTGAGTGCCACGGTGAAGTGCTCTTGTGCTGGCGCGAATTGTTGCGCGTCGTAGAGCGCCTTGCCGAGGCTGAAGCGCGCGAGTTCGTTCTGCGGAAATTGTTCCACCATTTTTTGGTGGCGGGCGATGGCGTCGTTCATGGCAAATCGGGCGCGCGGACTTCAGGCCGCTTCAGTGTTGTTTCTTCGGGGGTCTGGAAAATTCACCGGCCTTCTCGCGAGCTTCATGTTGAAGCGGCGTGAACGCCGCGCTCCTCACCGCGGGCGGACGAGAATTTCCTCCACGATGGCGCGCGGCGGCAGATTGATCGCGAGCAGCGCGCATTCGGCGATGTCGTCGGCGGTCATCATGCGGACGCGCGCGGCGGCATCGGGCGGCGTCGGGCGTTTGTCGAGCAGCGGCGTGTTAATGTCGCCGGGGAAAATCGCGCACGCGCGCACGCCGTGACCACGTTCCTCGGCATTGATCGCCTGCGTGAGTCCAGCCAGGCCCCACTTGGAGATGACGTAGCCGGGGCCGGCCTTTGGGCTGGCCTGTTTGCCCGCGTCAGAAACGATGTTCACGATGGTGCCAGTCTGGCGCTGGCGCATCTGCGGCAGGAAGGCCTGCGTGCAGTAGTAAGCGCCGTGCAGGTTCGTGTCGATCATCGCGTGGTAATCGGCGAGCGAAAGCACTTCGAGCGAGCGCTTCGGCGCATTCGTGCCAGCGGCGTTCACCAGCACATCCACGGTCTTGAAAATCTCCAACACCGCGCCCGCCATCTGCTCGACCTGCTCGGCGCGCCCGATGTCGCAGGGGATGACGAGTATGTCGTGCTTGGGCAGGCCAGTGAGTTGGGCCGTTTCGTCCAGCGCGGACTGGGTGCGGCCCAGCAGGGCCATGCGCCAGCCTTGTTTCGCGAGGGCGATGGCGGTGGCGCGTCCGACTCCGCTGCCCGCGCCGGTGATGACGGCAGTTCGATTCATGCGCGGCGTTGTAACGGGTGAGACGGAACGGGAGAAGGGAGAAGTGGAAGAACGGACGAGGTTGACCACGGAAAACACCGAAGACACGGAACAGCGGAAGAAGGATTTTCCCTTCCGTGTTTTCCGTGTCTTCCGTGGTTCAATTATCCGCCGCGATATACGCACCGCGACATGCAGGTCTCCGCCACGGCGATTTCCGCGAGCAACGGAAGCTGTGGCTTGAGCCGGTCCCAAATCCATTTCGCCAGCATCTCGCTCGTGGCGTTTTCGAGGCCGGGAATGTCGTTCAGGTAATAGTGATCCAGCCGGTCGAGCAGCGGCTTGAAGGCTTCGGAGATTTCCGAGTAGTCCATCAGCCAGCCCATGTGCGGGTCGCACTCGCCCGCGACGACGACTTCCACGCGGAAGCTGTGGCCGTGGAGGCGCGCGCATTTGTGATCGGCGGGCACGTTCGGCAGCTTGTGCGCGGCTTCAAACTGAAAGGTTTTTCGGAGTTCAATTTTCATGGTGCAAAAATCATGATTCTAAAATTTGGAACTCAGGAACTCAGGAAAAACACTCCTGCGGCGCAAGGAATTTTTGTCCTGAGTTCCTGAGTTCCAAATTCATATTCTTCAACTTCAAGTCTCCCAATCCGTCCAAGTGACTAAATCTCCCAGCGCGGGACGGCCATCGTGACGCCACGTCAGCGGCGGCTGTTGCATCGCGCCGAGCGGGCAGAGCCGTGTCACGCCCCAACGCGCGAGTTGCGTGGCCAGTTCGCGCGCGCGGTCGCCAGTCGCGCCCAGGCCGACGGTGGAGACTTTCCCGCGCACACCTTCTGCGTGGCGCAAGGCGTCGGCCAGATCCGCAACCGGCTTCACGTACACGAACCGGTTCAGGCACGAGAGTTGAAACTGCGGGTCGGCTTCATACACCACGGTCCAAGCGGTCGAGCCTTCGCTCTGCCACAGCTTCGTGTAGTTGGTGGTGGCGGCGCGCACTTCATAGAAACTGCGTTTTGATGCGATGAGGGCGGCGGCGTCCGCGGCGAGCGGGCCGCGCGGGGCGACGGATTCGAGTTCGGCAAGTTCCGCCGCGAGTTGCTCGGCGAATTTCTCCGTGCCCACCGCGCCGCCGTGTTCGACATAAAACAAATGTGGCGAGAGACAGCCCAGTTGATTCCACGCCGCGACATCAGCGGCGGCGCGCTGCGCGGTCTTCTTCAACTCGAAGCGCGCCAGTGCCTCGCCCGTCACGTAGCCGAAGCTCACGCGATGGCCATAACCGAGGAAGCGCACGCGCGGCGGCAGTTTCTTCTGCACGACGGCCAGCGTTTCATCCGAGCCGGTGCAGGTCACGCAGTCGGCTTCGGCAAAGAGCGCCTGCTCCAGCGCGTCGGTGCCGCCGGGCCACTCGGCGATTTCCAGGCACGACGCCATCTTCGGTTCCACTTCGTAAATCGAATGCGCGAACAGGCGCGGCAACAGCGATGTGCCGCGCGCGCACTTCACCATCTGCGCCGAGCGCGTGAGGAACCCAATGATGATGCTAAAGATCGCGGGATTCGGAATGTTCCCCGCCGTGATGTGAACGAGCAGCTCCGGCCCACGCGCCAGCGCCTGTGTGTCACTTGCGCGGTCAGTGCTGAAACGATCCAACCGCTCGACATGTCCAAGGTCTTGCGCGAGCAACGCGTGAAGATTCTCCGTCGTGAAAGTTTTGAAGAACGCGTCGAGCCCACGCGCCAAGGTTGACTCGTTGAAACCGGTTTCGGCCACGCCGCGTTCGAGCGCCAGTTTGCGGAAGGGATTTTCCTGCTCCAGCCAGCTTTGCGCCGTGGCGGCGAGGATGCCCACGATGCTGCTCGTCGAGCGCGTCGCGAGAAATTGTTCGCGGTTGCGCTTCAACGTCTGGCAGGCCTCGGTCACGAGCGTGGGCGTGATGTCGTGCTCGGGCGGCAGATCGGCGATGAAATAGTGGGGCAGGTTCATGGAGGTGTGACGTGTGGTGTGAGGGGCATGAACACCGGATGTGCCTCACGCAAAGTCCGCAAAGTCCGCAAAGGAAAAAAATGTTTTCCCCTTTGCGTCCTTCGCGGACTTTGCGTGAGGCATTTTTTCATCAACGTTTTCCTCCTTCAAAAGCTCGCTCGCGATTCCGCAACGCCCGCAGGCACGGCAGGCCGAGCAGCGACAGCAGCAGGAACACGGCGAGCCAATTATAGAGCGAATAGTAGGCCGACACTTCATTGGCCCGCGCGCCGAAGCTCACGACCCATTTGCCCATCAGGTAGTGCGACAGGTTTCCCAGCAGCCCGCCGATGGTGATGAACAATCCGAACACGCGTCCACGCACGGAGTCCGGCACCGCTTCCATGAGCGCGGCCTCGACGATGGGATAACTCGCGAGAAAGAAAAACCCATAGACCAGCAGCGCTGGCACGATCCACGGCACCGGCACATGCGGGAAGGCGAAGACAAACCCTGCCGAGATGAGGATAAGCGCCGCCGCCCAGCGCAGTCGCGCACGGTCGCTGAAATGGCCGAAGAGCGGATTGCTGATCGCTGACGCGATGAACAGCACGCTGATCGTCAGTCCGGTTTTCTCCAAATCGAAGCCGCGCGCCTTTTGCAGGAACAACGAGCCGACCGTGCTCATGCTGCTGCCCGTGAAATCGCGCAGGAGAAACACGAACGCCGCCGCTAGGAACATCAGCCACAGTGCGGGCGTGGGAAACATCGGCTGGGGCTTTACAAGACGCGCGCCGGAGTTGCGGACAGCCATGTCCGCAGTCGTTTCATTCTTAGCGAGGTTCTGCGGACATGGCTGTCCGCTGCTCCGATGCGCCGCGTGTTCATCCGCCAGCAGGGCGAACAATCCCGCCATCACCAAACCCGCCACGCCGAGTTCCGCCACCGGCCAGCGCCAGTCGCCGGTCATGTGTGCGCGCCAGCCCGCGTAAAGCGGTCCGAGGCAAAACCCCACGCTCGCGCCGATGCCGAGAAAGCCGAGCGCGCGTCCAGTATTCGCCGGGTACAATCGCGCGATCAGTGCTGTCGCCGCCGGATGAAAAAAACTGCCGCCGAAGCCCGCGATGACGACGCACGTCAACGCCAGCGCATAACTTGGCGCGAAGGCCAGTCCGATGAAACCCAGCGCATTGATGGCCAGCCCGAAGCTCAACAGTTTTTTCCGACTGAAGCGATCGGCCATCACGCCCATGACGTAGCTCGGCCCGAAATACGCCACGAGCAGGGCGGTCACGAGCAGCGTGGCGTCATCGACCGTATCGCGGTGATAAAATTTCTGGATGGGCAGATACAGCGGCACCAGCGCGATCTGGTAGATGTGCGTGAAGGCGTGCAGCACGGCGGCAAGCGTCAGTGTGCGGGCGCGATGATGTTCGGCGGCGGTCATGGTTTAGGAAGTGCGGCCAGTTGCGCGGCGATTTCTTGATACAACTCCTTGGTCCAGGGCGGCGGTTGAACATCGCGAGGCAGATCCTTGCGCTGACGAAAATCCACAGGGCTGCAAATCACCTTCACGTTCTTGATGCCAACATCCGCCGCGAGCGTGAACAGGTCTTCCGCCGCTTCGTCGCCGACCGCGATGCAGCCGATGGAGGCGGACTTGCCGTGAATCATGATGTCGCCGCCGAGTTGGGTGCGGCCGTCTTTTGCGGCCTGCGCGCGGTCAAAGCCGTTGGGATAATTCAATCGCAGCGAGACGTGATACGCGCTGTTCGGATTGAGCAGTTCGATGTCGTAAATTCCTTCGGGCACCTGACGGTCGCCCTCGCGCAGCTTGGGGCCGAGCACGCCGCTGGCGGCAAGAATGGGGTAGCGGCGGATGAAACTCATCCGCGCGTCGTCGCCCGCATAGACCTCGAAGACGCGCTGATCTTTCAGCGCGACAAAGATGACGCGCTTCGGCGGGTACGTTGCGCCCGCAGTCTGAAAGTGTGGTGACCAACGCTGGCGTGCCGCGCCGCCAAATTCCTGCAAACGATCTTCGACGGTACGCTTCTGAACTCGTTGTTGCACCAGGTTGAAACTTGTGGCCATGCGCCCGCGGAAATTCCACGCCAGCACGAGGGCGGCGGCGAGCGCACCGAAGAGAATCATTTTGCGCGCCTTCATTGTGGGGTTGTCACCGGCAAACTCATCAATGAACAACCGCGCGGCTCGGCATGCATCGCGCGCCCGAGCAAAGCGAAGCCGTCGCCGCCGCGCACCGCCAAATCTTCCGTCTGAATCGCCAGCACGCTGCGGACATTCGCCAGATCGAAAATGCGAAGCAACCCGGTTTCGCCTTCGTTCACCTCACGGCTGGTCTCGGGGGAGATGATTTGGGCGCGGCACCAGGGAGGAAAGTGGAAGGCGGGTGAGTGAGACGGCTGACCTTGGGCCTTGGACCTTGGGCCTTGGACTTCCCCCGCCACCCGGTCATACGCCTGTGAACTCAGTTCGCTCATGCCGTATTCGGTCACGATATTTTCCGGCGCGATGCCAAGGTGCTTCGTGATGAGCGCGTGCAGTTCGGCTTTCGACACTTCGCGCGACTGGCCTTTGTAGCCTCCGGTTTCCAGGACGCGTGAGCCGCGCGCGAGTTGGTAGCGCATGTTGTTCGCGGCAAAATGATCGAGCAGGTGAACGAAGTTGAAGGCGGTGCCGAGCAGCATCAGCGGACGATTCGCGCACATCGATTTGCGGATGCCAAACAAGGCGGTCTCCGGATCGAGCGTCCACGCGCCGCTGGCGTCCAGCCGTCCGGCAAAGAGCGAATCACGCGCGCCGAACTCGCGGCGCACGGAGTCGAACATGTGAACGAGTGAGGAATTCGGCGCGGCGGCGGGCGGCGGTGTGAGTGCGAGCATCGGCAACTTGTCGAGCGGGCCGAGGAGTTGCTCGTCCATGAGATCGTTCAGGTCGGCAAGCAGATGACGCTCGAACCACGGGAGCAACGAAGCCTCGTAAATTGTCAACGACTCTGCCGAGTGAAAATGCCGGCTGCGGCGTTGCTCGGTGGTGCCGCTGGAAAGGAAGCACGCGGTGCGATCCTCCGGCGCAAGGCTGGTGAGCTCGAGTTCCTTGAATGCGGTTGTCGGCACGGCGGGGATTTCCTCCCAGCGCGAAATGTTCGCCGCGCTTTTCACGCCGCGAAATTCACAGCACCGCCGATAAGCCGCGTTGTGCGTGAACTGAAGTTGGAACAGTGCGAGGGCCAGTTCGTCGAACGCGGCATCTGGCGGCGGGCGGCCAGACGCGCTGAACGCGCGCAGGCGCGCGGCGTAATCCGTGAAAGTCAGTTCGTGTGTCATGCGGTTTTGTTTCAAGCTCCGGCTGGTTTTCCGCGACAGCCGGACGCGCGGACTGTGCGGGATGGGCGTGTGGTTGGCAACCCGTAGCTGACGCTGTGAAGCGGCGGCCAACCCATCTTCGCGGAGTGCCGCCGCTTCACAGCGGCTGCTACGGCGCACGGGCGCGCGTCTGGAACTGCCCGTTGCCAATCATCATCCCGCTCTCTACGCTCGCGCGCATGAAGCCATCCGAACTCAAACGTGCTCTCGACGTGGCCGTGAAATCCGCCCAGGCCGCCGGCGCGTTGATGCAGCAGAATTTTCATCTCCCCAAGAAGGTCAACGAAACCGCGCAGTTCGACATCAAGCTGGAACTGGACGTGAAGTGCCAGCAGCTCATCGAGAAGAAGCTGGCCGCCGCGTTCCCGAAAATTTCTGTGCTCGGCGAGGAAGGCGACAGCGGCGACGCGACCACGCCGTTGCGCTGGGTGATTGATCCGATTGATGGCACGGTCAATTACGCCTATGGCATTCCGCACGCGTGCGTGTCCATCGCACTCCAGGGAAAAGTCCAAGGTCCAGGGTCCAAGGTCCAACGTCGGCACTCGGTCACGTCCGATGGCTACGCGACCTTGCTCGGCGTCGTGTACGATCCGTTCACGGACGAACTGTGGACGGCGACGCGCGGCGGCAAGGCGTTCCTGAACGGCAAGGTCATTTCCGTGAGCCAGCGCGCGACGCTCGGTGAATCCATCGTGGCGATGGGTTTTTCGAAGCGGCAGGACGCGATGACGGAACTGCTGCCCGTGTTGAACCGCCTCATCCACCGCGTGCGGAAAATTCGCATGATGGGCGCGGCGGCGCTCTCGCTCACCTACGTCGCGAGCGGGCGGCACGACGCCTATCTCGAATACGGTGTGCGCCTCTGGGACATCGCGGCGGGCGGCTTGATCGTGGAATGCGCGGGCGGGGAATTCTTTCATCAGTTGCTGCCGGGCGAGAATCACGCCTATCGCCTCATCGTGAACAACGGGCTGTTGCGGAAGCATCTCAAGGCGCTGATGTGAAATTCCAAATCCCAAAGTCCAAATCCCAAACAAATTCCAACGGCTTAAATTCCAACACCCCCGGCCCTGCCCCTGGCATCATTGAGATTTGAACTTTGGGATTTGTTTGGATTTTGGGATTTGGATTTTGGACTTTGCCCCGCATGAAACCTCTAGGCGTTGCCATCATCGGCTGCGGCGGCATCTCGCTGCAGAATCATTTGCCCGGACTCGCGCTCTGCCCGGACGTGAAGGTCGCCGCGCTCTGCGACAATAATCCTGCGAACCTCGAAACTGCGCGCACGCAGACCGGCGTCAACGTCACCTCCACGGACTACAATGAGATCGTGAAACGCGATGACGTTCACGCGGTCATCATCGCCACGCCGAACATCACGCATCCGCCCATCGCGCACGCGGCCCTTGCGGCGGGCAAGCATGTGATGAGCGAGAAGCCGCTGGCGCTGAATTACGCGGACGCGAAGGCCATGGCCGACGCGGCGGATCAGGCCGGGGTGCGCCACATGACGGCGTTCACCTATCGCTTCGTGCCTTCGATGCGTTACCTCAAGCACCTCATCACGCGCGGGGATCTCGGCGTGCCGTATCATTACCGCTCGTGCCGGTTGCAGGACTGGGGCACGCGCAATCTCGGCTGGCGCCAGGTGAAGAAGCTCGCGGGCACCGGCGAACTCGGCGACATGCTCTCGCATCGCATCGACTTCGCGCACCATCTCATCGGCCCCATCAAGCGCCTCGTGGCGAACACGAAAAATCATACGCCCTTGCGCGGCGGCCAGCCGAACGACACCGATGATTGGGTCGCGCTGCTCGCGGAATTTCAGAACGGCGCAACCGGCGTGCAGGAGAGCAGCAAGCTCGCGAGCGGCCGCAACGAAAGCTGGCGCAGCCTCGACTACGTGGAGATCAACGGCAGCGAAAGTTCCTACGTTTTCACGACCGGTTCTTGGAACACGCTTCAGACCGGTAAGGCGGGCGGGCCGGGTCTGGAGACGATTGAGATTCCGAAGGAGTTCTGGAAGGTGCCCAACTCGCCACGCGACCCGACGCAGGGCGATCCGCTGGTCACGTTCCGCTACGATCAGGCGTGGGAATTCATTGAGGCCATCCGCGACCAGCGTCCGTGCTCGCCGGATTTCCACGATGGCGTGCGCGCGCAACAGGTGATGGATGCGGCGGTGCGCTCGGCGGAGATCAAGGCGTGGGTGGAACTGTAGAAACGCTGGAGCGCCACCGAGGATTAAACAGCGGCGGTGCGTTTTGACGGCGCAGGCGGCGAAATTACTTCTGCGTGGTTTCCGTGCCGAGTGCAAAGTTCCCGGGATGGTTCTTAAACGCGGGCGGGGTGCGGATAAAGGGCAAAATCGGGAAGGCTGCGCTGCCGGAGCGCGGACCCCCGAGGCCGCGCGATCCAAGCCCGCCCTCGCCTGGGGTTTCAGAGCGGTGCTGTCCACGCGGACTCGGCGGTCCGCGCTCCGCCGCACTTGCCGCCCGCGCGATCTTTCGCCAAAATTCCCGCCATGCTCGACTCACGACGTTGTTCCGCTTTCTTCGCCGCGCTCTTTTTTTCTGCGACGGCTCTCTCCGCGACTGCGCAAATCAGCCGCAATGGCTACATCGACACTTCCTTCAATCTTCAGTGCGTCAACAACCCCGGCGTGAATTTCACCACCCGCGCGCTGCTCCTCCTGGACGACGGGCAGATGCTGGCGGGCGGGAACTACTCCACCGCCTTCGGCACCTGCCGCAACGGCATTTTGCGCTTCCGGACGAACAACACCACGGACAGCTCTTTCAACGCTCCGCTGGCGCCCGGCAGCTTCGTCACCGGAATCGCCCGCCAGTCCGGCGGGAAAATCATCATCAGCGGGCTGTTGAATGACTTCTCCACCACCTTTCCCGTGGCGCGCTTGGGCGTGAACGGTTCGATGGATGGAACCTTCGCGCATATTTTGGAAGCGGGACTGGTGGGCAACGCAGTGGTGATTCAGCCGGATGACCAGGTGATTGTGGCGGGTTCGGCGAGCATCGGGCCGGCGGTCAACAGCGGTTTCATCCGCCGTCTCACGCTGAACGGAGGACCAGACAACACTTTCGCCAACGGAACGTCTGTCTCCGATCCCGGGGTGAGCGCACAAGGCATTGGCGTCCTCGCGATGCAGAACGACAAAGTGCTCGTGGGCGGTTCGTTCAGTTTTTACCACGACGGAACCACGCAGGCGGATCGCAGCGGACTCGCGCGTCTGAACGCCAATGGCACTCTCGACATGACCTTCCGCGCGCCGCTGACCAACGCCGATGTGCGAGCGATTCTGATCCAGCCCGATGGAAAAATACTCGTGGCGGGAAGTTTCCTGACCTTCGATGGCAACGTCCGCTGCCTGGCCCGGCTGAACATTGATGGCACCCGCGACGCCGCCTTCGCCCCCGTCGGCGTCGGCATCGCCGCGCTTTCCATGGCCTTGGAGCCGGACGGAAAGATTCTGGTCGGCCATAACCTCGGCGTGATGCGCGTGACCACGAACGGGGTGGTGGACACGACGTTTGGTCCCGGCAATGCGCCCGGATTCTTCGGCACGGAGGCGTTGAACGCCTTCGCCGTGGCGAAGTCCCTGGATGGAAATGTCTTCGTCGGAGCCGCGCGCGTCACCGTCGGTTCCACGACCCGGCGCGGGGTCATCCGTCTCTTCGGGAATCTCCCGCCGCCGCCCGTCCTCGTCGCGCTCTCCACGAATGCCACCGTGGACGCCGGCACGAATGTCACCTTCTCCGTCATGGCCACGGGCGCGCCGCCGCTCTCCTTCCAGTGGCGCCAGGACAGCAAGGCGATCCCCGGCGCGACCGGCCCGAACCTCGCGCTGCTGGATGTCGATTCCACGGACGCGGGGAATTATTCCGTGGTGGTCAGCAATCCCGGCGGCTCGGTGACGAGTTCCGTGGTGCGGCTGGACGTGAACTTCTTCCGCAGCTCCATCACCGTCACGGTGCAACCGGTGAACGGCGGCAGCGTCACGCCCAATTATCAGAACAACGCGCTGGAGATTGGGCGCGCCTTCACCATCACGGCCAAACCCGCGCGCGGGTTCCTGTTCACCAACTGGTCGGGCTTCGAGACGAGCGCGAATGCCGTCCTCACGTTCACCATGCAGACCAACGAGGTGTTGCAGGCGAACTTCGTGCCCAGCCCGTTCATCCCGGTGCGCGGCGCGTATGCCGGACTGTTCTACGACACGAACGCGCCCGCGCACGAAAACGCCGGGGCCTTTGCGCTCACACTGGATGACCTCGGCGGTTTTAGCGGCGCGCTCACCATGGGCCAGAACCGGAGAAAATTTCGCGGTGCCTTCTCGCTGGAGCGCGGGGCCGTCGTGCTGCTCCCGGCCACGACCCGGCTCCCGGAAGTGGAACTCACGCTGCAACTCGACACCGCCAACGGGCTGATCACCGGCAGCGTCTCGGGGGACGTCAGTCCGCCGTCCACGCTCCTGGCCTTCCGCAAAGTTTTTTCTGCGCTTAACCCCGCGCCGAACGCCGGCTTCTACAACACCGCACTGCCGAGCACGAACGCACCCGCGCTCGCGCCGCCCGGCGACGGCTTCGTGCCGCTGACCGTCACCACGGCCGGCCGAGTCTCCGGCCGGGGCACGCTCGCGGACGGCACGACATGGAGCGTGGTCAGCGCGACTTCCGCCGGGGCGTGGGTGCCGGTGTACGTGTCGCTGTATGGCGGCGCGGGATCGATCTTCGGCTGGATCGCGGTGACCAACACGGGCGCGAACGACGTGGCCGGCACGCTCTGGTGGAAAAAGCCCGGCGGCCTCAAAGGCGCGATTCATCCGGCGGGCCTCACGAACCGCATGGATACGGTTGGCTCACGTTTTGTGCGCGGGACCAACGGCACGCCGCTTTTGAATCTGTCCGACGACGTGGTGATTCTGAGCGGGGGCAATCTCACTAACTCATTCACGATTCCGATCTCGCTCGGCGGCGACAATAAAATCACCGGCAGCAATGGCCTGACTCTCTCGCTCTCGACCGCGAAGGGCTCGCTGACCGGCAGCTTCATCGATCCCGCCACCGCGAGGAGGCGCACCGTCAAAGGCGTCGTGCTGCCGAACCAAAACCAGGCGCGCGGATTTTTCCTGGGCGTGGACGAGGGCGGCGGGGTGTATGTGGGATCGGAATGATTTTCCCCGTATCGCGGCGAGTCGGTAAACTGGCGGGGAAAAATATGGGGCCGCGCGGCAACGCGGCCCTACCACGCAAAGGGCGCTGCGCGAACGCGATCCAGCACCCGCCGCGCGTCAGCGCGGGTGGCCAATCCTGGTAGGGCCGCGTTGCGCGCGGCCCCATATTCTCTCCAGCGTGCTGCCGGTTTGCAACCGGCAGGTGGGGCATTCACGCGACTGGAACTTTCCGAACTTGCGGGCACGGCCCCTCGCCATCACGCCCTGCCAGTTGCAAACTGGCAGCACGTTGCCCTACTCGACAAACGCGCCACGCCGCTCGTAAGGTTTCCGCGATGTCTTTGGTCAATCGTCCGCTGGTCATTGCTGGCCGCGAATTCCAGTCCCGGCTCATGGTCGGGAAGGGGAAATTTTCATCGCCGCAAGCGATGCGTGACGCGCTCCCGCGACTGGATAATTGATCTGATATTCGGCTTGCTGCGCACATGAAGATTGGAAATCTTCGTCCACAAGAAACACACCAACTCCCAAAGGGCTTATGAGCGAATTCAAATTCTCCTGTTCTCACTGTGGCCAGTCTTTGTCAGGCGCGTCGGAATGGGTGGGAAAAATGTTGCAGTGCCCGAGTTGTCAAAAGGAGTTTCTGGTTTCTCATCCCTCTGCGCCGCCCGCGTTGCCGGCAAGTACTTCAGCCATGTCAGACACACCCGGCTTGCGCGTGGCTGGCAGCAGGGCCAGTGCAGCGCCGCCGGTTCAAAATGCACAAACTGAACTGGAGCAGGGTGTATTGGCGGGCGGTCGCTTCGTCATCTTTCATTACTGCTTTTCCGTGTTGGTGATGTCGTTCAAACGCTCTTCGGCAACTGTCTATCTGCGGCCGGGCGAGGATGGAGCCGGCTCGGCGGTTGGTCATTCGCTGATTTCGCTGGTGGTCGGCTGGTGGGGCATCCCTTGGGGGCCGATCTGGACAATCGCCACGGTCTTCAAGAATGCGCGTGGAGGGACGGACGTCACCCAGGCCGTGCTGACCGAGCGATTGGGACCGGGGCGGGCGGCTCAGATCATGGCGCAGCGGCACATCGTTCCGCCAGGCGGATGGGGATTGAAGGCGTTTCGTTGGGGTTTGGGCGGTTTCACCCTGCTGGTCGTATTGTTCCTGGTGCTGCCATTCATCATGATCATGGCCTCGCCCCGTTCACGAAACGTTGAACCCGTAACAACCGCAACACGAACCGAGAGCCGCGTGGTTGCCGCCGGGGAGCGAGAGTTTCAAAGCGCCAACGGCCAGATCGGCGTCAAACGGGGTGGCGTTGCTTTTGGCAATACGACGCAGGCCGTCGCGGTGGCGAATCAGTTCTCCACGGGCCTGAAGGCTCTCCGTGAATCAATGTTTGAAGGCGGCAAGCCGGACGGACTTTCCGCGAGCGGCCATGAGTTCCTCACCTACTGCGAACTGCAAGATTCAAAGTGCGCGATCATTGTCCATGTCCCGGAATTGCGGCGTTTCAATGCGCAAGCCAAGGAATCGCTGGGCCTGCTGGCGTGGGAGGCGGCGCAAGCGGCCCTGCGCAAGCAGGGCGCGGCCCGGCCCGGCATGAACCTGGCTGTCGGGCTTCGCGGGATTGCGCTGTATGATCGCGTGCTGGTCGGCAAAGTGGTCACGACTACAAATCGCGCGGAGAATGGCTTGCGCAACACAAGCACCGAATCGCGGCCCGAGCGGGAATTGTTCAACTATTTCCAGCCGCCAGTTCGTCCGGTTCCGACCTCAAACAAGTGATCGTTACGGCAGCGCCCGCACCGTTCTGGAAACCCAACCGCCCTGGCGGCTCGCTCCATCGGATCCTTATCTTCCGACCCTCCGGCCCTGTTCCCGCCCTCTCGACAAACGCGCCACGCCGCTCGTAAGGTTTCCGCGATGTCTTTGGTCAATCGTCCGCTGGTCATTGCTGGCCGCGAATTCCAGTCCCGGCTCATGGTCGGGACGGGAAAGTTTTCGTCGCCGCAAGCCATGCGTGACGCGCTCGAGGCGAGCGGCGCGGAGATCGTGACCGTGGCTTTGCGCCGCGCGGACTTGAGCGGGCAGCGCGATCCCTTCGCGAACATTTTGGAATTTATCGACGGCGAAAAATATCTCCTGCTGCCCAATACCAGCGGCGCGATGAACGCCGAGGAGGCGGTGCGCCTCGCGCGCCTCGCCGTCGCCGCCGGCCTGCCGAAGTGGGTGAAGCTAGAGATTCATCCCGACCCGCGTTACCTGCTGCCCGATCCCATCGAGACGTTGAAAGCCGCCGAGATTTTGGTGAAGGAAGGCTTTATCGTGCTGCCCTACATCAACGCCGACCCGGTGCTGGCCAAACGATTGCAGGACGTCGGCACGGCCACGGTCATGCCGCTCGGTTCGCCCATCGGTTCGAATCGCGGCCTTCAAACGCGCGATCAAATTCGCATCATCATCGAGCAGGCGACAGTGCCCGTGGTGGTGGATGCCGGCATCGGTGCACCAAGCCACGCTGCGGAAGCGATGGAACTCGGTGCAGACGCCGCGCTGGTCAACACCGCCATCGCCATCGCGTCCGACCCGAATCGCATGGCCATCGCCTTCAAGATGGCGGTCGAAGCCGGGCGCGCGGCGTATGAAATGGGGCTGGGCGAATTGTCGGACACGGCGCACGCGACCAGTCCGCTGACGGCTTTTCTGGAATGAGCGTTTCAAATTCCAAAATCCAAATCCCAAATCCCAAACAAGCTCCAAGTTCCAAACTCCAAAGGGGAGCGGCGGAATGGGCGTGTGGAAAAGCGGCGCTGAAGCGACCGCACTCCAAACGCTTCGCGCAGGACGAGGCGTTGGGTGCTGCGCGCCAGCGTTTGGAGTGCGGTCGCTTCAGCGCCGCTTTCGGCTGGCTTGGAATTTGTCGTTGGGATTTTGTTTGGGATTTGGGATTTGGATTTTGGAATTTCACCACATGACGACTCTCACTCCCGCTCGCGTTCGCGAAATCCTCACCGCCGCCACCAAGACGCGCCTGCTCGTCGTCGGCGACGTGATGCTCGACCAGTTCATCTGGGGCAGTGTGTCGCGCATTTCACCCGAGGCGCCGGTGCCAGTGGTGGATTACTCGCATGAAAGCTCCATGCCCGGCGGCGCGGCGAACGTGGCGCGCAATCTCTCCGCGCTCCAGGCAGGCACGGAACTGTTCAGCGTCGTGGGTCGCGACACGGCGGGGACACAGTTGCAAAGTTTGTTGAAAGAGCAGCGTGTGGGCTGCGGCGGCTTGATCGAATCGGCGGCGCGGCCGACGAGCATCAAGACGCGCATCGTCGCGCACCAGCAGCAGGTCGTGCGCGTGGACCGCGAATCAACGCAGGCGCTCAGCGCGGCGGAAGTGCAGGCGTTGCTGGCGGCATTGAAGAAAAATATCGGTCGTGCGGACGCGGTGGTAGTCGGCGATTACGGCAAGGGCGTGGTCACGCAGCCGCTGCTCGAAGGCGTGAAGGCGCTGTGCCACGCGCGCGGCGTGTGGTTGAGCATGGACCCGAAGCCGGTGCATCACCTGAATCTGGCCGCACTCTCGCTCATCACGCCGAACCGCAAGGAGGCGTTTGAACTCGCGGCTATCAAGGACGAGACGCGTGCGGTCAATCCGCTCGAAGACAAAAATTTGATGCAGGTGGCTGACCGCCTGTTGAATGAACTGCGCCCGGCCCTGCTGCTCATCACGCTCGGCGATCTCGGCATGTTGCTTTGTCAGCGCGGTGCGAAGCCGTTTCACATTCCCACGGTGGCGCAGGAAGTGTTTGACGTGTCGGGCGCGGGCGACACGGTCATCGCGTCGTTCACGCTGGCGATTGCGGCGGGCGCGTCGCCGGTCGAGGCGGCGATCATTTCCAATCACGCCGCCGGCGTGGTGGTGGGCAAGGTCGGCACCGCCACGGTCACGCCGGAGGAATTGCTGGCGAGTTTTTCCGCAAAGTGAAAATCACCCCCGACCGACTGCGCGCCATGAAGGGCCGCGAGAAAATCGCCGCCCTCACCGCGTATGATTATCCAATGGCGCGCCTGCTCGACGAATGCGGCGTGCCGTTCCTGCTCGTGGGCGATTCACTCGGCATGGTCGTACTCGGCTATCCCGACACCACGCACGTTACGATGGCGGAGATGGAGCATCACATCCGCGCCGCCGCGCGCGCGAAGCCCAACGCTTTGCTCGTCGGTGATTTGCCGTATCGCAGTTACGAAACGCCGGAGCAGGCGGTGGAAAATTCCCGCCGCTTCATCGCTGCGGGCGCGGACGCGGTGAAGGCCGAGGGCGGACGCGACATCCTGCCGCAGGTGCGCGCGATCATCGCGGCGGGCATTCCGTTCGTCGGGCATCTCGGGATGTTGCCGCAGCACATCGTGGAAGAGGGCGGCAAGTATCGCATCAAAGGCCGCGACGACGAGGGCCACGCGAAACTGCTCGACGACGCGGCGGCGCTGGCCGAGGCGGGCGCGTTCGCCGTGGTGCTGGAATTGGTCACGCCGCCGGTGGCCAAGGAAATCACCGAACGGTTTCCGTTCGCGACGCTGGGCATCGGCTCGGGGCCGGATTGCGATGGGCAGATTCTCGTGACGCACGATTTGTTCGGCACGTTCCCGTGGTTCACGCCCAAGTTCGTGAAGAAGCAGTTGAACGCGGCGGAGCAGATGCGCGCGATGGTGCAGGAGTGGCGCGCGGGGTTTTGATTCGGGCGGAGTCGCGGACCGCCGAGTCCGCAGTGCCAGGCGCTGTGGGGCAACCCGGCTGAAGAACCACCAGCCCAGAGGGCCAGTGGACTGCGGCAGCCGGGACGGCTGCCCCACTACGAGTTTCGCGCCAGGGAAAAAATCTTCCGGCCCACCCCGCGCTTGCTAGTCTTGCCGCCGATGTCCGCTGAATTTCGCCAACTGCTCGACTCCACGATTGCCCACTTGGAATCACTCCGGGCGGAGGGCAAGCAATTTGTGCCGCTCGAAGCCGATACCATGCGTGCGCTGAATGCCGGCGTCACCGCCGCACCGCAGGCCGCTGCCGTGGGAGCGCCGGCCTCCGGCCCGGCTCGTTCAACTCAGCCCATCGCGCGAGTTGCGCCCGCCGTTCCAACTCCGCCTGCGCCCGCGCCCGCTCGCGTAATCACCGAAGTCCGCCCTGCTTCACCGGAAAAAATTCAAGCCATCGCCGAACTGCGCGAGCGCGCGATGCAGTGCATGAAGTGCGCGAACCTCGCCGCCACGCGCACGAACGTCGTCTTCGGCGTGGGTAACGTTGACGCCGATATCATGTTCGTGGGCGAAGCACCGGGAGCCGACGAAGATGCGGCGGGCGAACCGTTCGTCGGTGCCGCCGGACAATTGCTGACCAGGATGATCACCGCAATGGGACTCACGCGCGAGCAGGTGTACATCGCGAACATTTTGAAATGCCGTCCTGACATGCCGCCCGGCAGCAGCGGCAACCGCAAACCCACGTCTGACGAAATGCAGACGTGCATCCCGTATCTCCACGCGCAGATTGATCTCGTCCAGCCGAAGGTGCTCGTGGGTCTCGGCGGCACGGCCATCGAGGGGCTGGTGAACCAGAGCGGCATCACCAAGTTGCGCGGACACTGGCAGACCTTTCGCGGCATCCCGCTCATGCCCACGTATCACCCCGCGTATCTCCTCCGCAACCAGTCCAACGCCGAGAAACGCAAAGTGTGGGAAGACCTGATGGCGGTGATGGAAAAGATCGGCCTGCCTATCAGTGAAAAACAGCGTGGATATTTTGCGCGGGGGTAGGCGAGGAGCGCGGCGTGATTGCGCTGCGAAGACGAGGCTCGAAAGCCTCGTGACCTGCCGACAAGAATGTCGGCCTTACGTAACGGCGGCTTTCCAGCGGGTGTGATTAGAAGTGGCGGTCAAGACCGGTCGCGTAGCGCAGAATTGCATTCTGCTGTATCGCGGATTTTCAATCCGCAGGCTGATCGAACTTCCAACGCCTTCGCCTTCGCCGACGCCCTGCCGAATGCAATTCGGCGATACCGCAGATTACAAATCTGCGCTACGACTGACCGCCACTTCCAATCACACCCCTTTCCAGCCGGCAAGTTGCGAGACTTTCAGTCTCGTGTTTCTCTCAGCGGATCACGTCGGCATTTACAAGTGGCTCCGCGACTGAATCCCCGCTTGACCCTCCAGAGCACGCTGGCTAGGTTTCGCCTCGCTAAATGCAAAATCTGGTCCGACAAATCGTTCTGCTGGTCGTCGTCGTAGGCGACGCCGTGGGCGTTTGTCGAAACTAGAGAGGATTTCGACAAAAACCCACGGCTGGAAACGGTCGTGGGTTTTTTGTTATCCATGCCGCCGCCGCCAAAATTAAAAGTAGTTATGAGCAAACAAGTGCAGTCCGCAGCGAAGAAACAGAAGACGCAACCCGCGCGCGCCGAAGTCGGCCAGGCCATGTTTGGCCGCGATATTTTCGTCGAGGCGCTTGAGCGCGCCGGTTGCGAAGTCATCTTCGCCTATCCCGGTGGCGCGAGCATGGAAATCCACCAGTCGCTCACCAAGTCGAAGAAGATTCGCACCATCCTGCCGCGCCACGAGCAGGGCGGCAGCTTCGCGGCGGAAGGTTACGCGCGCGCGACCGGCAAGGCCGGCGTGTGCATGGGCACCAGCGGCCCCGGCGCGACGAATCTTGTCACGGCCATCGCCGACGCGTATCTCGATTCCACGCCGCTCATCGCCATCACCGGCCAAGTGAACCAGAACATGATCGGGCGCGGCGCGTTTCAGGAGACGGACATCATCGGCGTCACGCTGCCCATCGTGAAGCACAGCTATCTCATCACGGACATCAACGACATTCCGCGCATTGTGCGCGAAGCGTTCTACCTCGCGGAGTCGGGACGGCCCGGGCCGGTGGTGATTGATTTCCCGAAGAACATTCAGCAGGCGAAGGCGCAGCCGGTGTGGCCGACGGAGGAACAGATTAAGAAAGGTCTGCGCGGCTACAACCAGCCCGACTTGAAGGCGGACGAGGTGGCGCTGAACGAAATCATCGGGCTGATCGAGAAGGCCGAGCGCCCGGTGATTTACGCCGGCGGCGGCATCATCACCAGCGGCGCGGCGGAGGAACTGAAGAAGTTCGCCGAGGCACTCCAGATTCCGGTGACGACGACGATCATGGGCCTGGGCGGTTTTCCCGAGACGCATCCGCTCTCGCTGCGCTGGCTCGGCATGCACGGCGCGGCCTTCGCGAACTGGGCGGTGAGCGGTGAGTACGCCTATCGCAAAAGTTTCGATGACCCCCAGGTGAAGCTGAAGGACGGAGCGGATTTGCTGCTCTCGTTCGGCGTGCGTTTCGATGACCGCGTGACGGGCAAATTCGAGGAGTTCTGCAAGACCGGCACGATTGTCCACATCGACATTGATGCGGCGGAATTGAACAAGAACCGCCGCGCGCATCTGCCCATCGTCGGCGACATCAAGGACGCGCTCAAACGTCTCAACGCCTTGATCGCCAAGCGTCCGGTCACGAAGAAATATCCCGCGTGGCACGCGCAGATCACCGAGTGGAAGAAGAAAGGCGCGTTCCATTACGAAGTCACGCCGGAGATCGTGCATAGCGATCACATGAAGGATCATCTCAAGGGCCAGGAGGGCGAAGTCATCCTCCCGCAGATGGTGATCGAGATGCTTTATGAACTGACCAAGGGCGACGCGATCATCACGACGGGCGTGGGCCAGCATCAGATGTGGAGCGCGCAGTGGTACAAATACAAGTTCCCGCGCCAGCTCATCACCAGCGCCGGTCTCGGCTCGATGGGCTACGGCTTCCCCGCCGCGCTCGGCGCGAAAGTCGCGCGGCCCGACAAGGAAGTGATCGACATTGATGGCGACGGCTCGTTCCTCATGAACATCCAGGAACTGGCCACGGCGAACGTGGAGAAGATTGCCGCGAAGGCCATCATCCTGAACAACCAGCACCTCGGCATGGTGGTGCAGTGGGAGGACAACTTCTTCGCCGGCAACCGTGGTCACACCTACCTCGGCAACCCGGACAATCGCGCGCAGATTTATCCCGACTACGTGCGCGTGTGCAACAGCTTCAACGTTCCGTGCGAACGCGTGATGTTCCGCAAGGATTTGAAAGCCGCGCTCCAGCGCATGTTGGCGTCGAAGACGGCCTACGTCCTCGACGTGGTCACGCCGTACGCGGAGCATGTGCTGCCGTTCATCCCGGCCGGGCGCACGGTGGCGGACATGAAGTACTGAGCGAATTCAGAATCTTGAAACGAGCGGCGGTCGAAAGACCGCCGTTTTTATTTGATGAGTTGCGGACATCGAGCAGCGCGCTTTGAATGCCGGGCATTCGATGAATCTGTCCGAGTTGTTTGCCGACGAAGATTACCGGTTCCACATGGGATTGCGGCGTGGCCCGGCGGCGGAGTTTTTCCAGCCCACCATTCAGCACGACACATTGGTCGAGGAGCGAGGGTGCTGGTTGCGCCAGGCGCCGCAGACCTACTCTACGTTTCTCCCGGAGAGCGAGGCGTTGCTAGACGAATGCATGGCGCTGGCGAGGGATTGGGGGAGCATCACGCCGGAACAGCAGGCATCCGTCACTGCGCTCGGCGCACCACAAGATCGCGGTCTGCGGCTCGGAGAAATGTGGGAGCCGGATTTCCTGTTGCTGCGAGCGGATGCGGCGAGACAGTTTCAACTCGTGGGCGGGTGCGTGTGTTTTCCTTCGTCGTGGAGCCTGGCGGAGAAGATTGGGCATCCGATGGAGTTCATTCACGGGCCGGTGCCGGGATTGAATGCGCAACTGGGCCGATCGATTGATTCGTTCCTCGCAAAACTTGCGCCGGGCGCGGCGTGGCTGCGGCATAACTGGGGACTGAGCCGTTCGCCGGAGTTGAATCAACACCCGTCGCGTCCCCTGCCGCGCCTTGATGATTCGGTGACTCTGGCGGAAGTGTGGTTGCGCGTGGAGCAACAGGCCTTGGTGGCTTTGCCCGCGAGTGGCGGCGTGCTCTTTGGCATCCGCATCGCGATGCGCTCACTGGCCGAGGTGAAACGAGACGCAACGACGTCCGACCGATTGGTCCGAGCCCTGCGCACGATGCCGGCGGAAGTGGCGGCTTACAAAGGACTGGCCACGGCGCGTGAGCGGGTGACGGAGTTGCTGATCTCACGCTCTTGAAACCTAATCCGCGCGACAATGCGGCCCGGCCGGACGCCCAAAATATCTCGAGGAATTGATTGCTATCCGCCTAGAAACCGCGATTGTCCGCCCGTCTGTTAGATTGCTTGTCCGTTTCAAGGCCTGGTAAATCCTCAAGTGAACTCAGTTCAGTGATGATTAGAAACCCGATAGTCGGGAACAGTCTGAAACCAAAGGGTTAGTCTAGTGACATCACAAATATGAGTAACAAACTGTTCGTGGGAAATCTTTCCTTCAACACCACTGAAAACGACCTCCAGGACGCGTTTGCCGCACACGGCACCGTCGTGGAAGCCAACCTGATGATGGACCGCATGAGCGGCCGTCCGCGTGGTTTCGGCTTCGTGACGATGAGCTCGCCGGCGGAAGCCCAGGCGGCCATTGCCGCGCTGAACGGCAAGGAAATGGACGGACGCGCGTTGACCGTGAACGAAGCCAAGCCCCGTGAAGAACGTCCGGGCGGCGGCGGCGGTTTCGGCGGCGGCGGCGGCGGTGGCGGTCGTGGATAC